>ERZ887830.185-NODE-185-length-40981-cov-14.611836_pt1 | contig 40981 bp, 38 predicted proteins | sample MGYA00521101_ERZ887830 | MGnify/ENA primary metagenome ERZ887830 (study PRJEB32303, sample SAMEA104408592) | aquatic metagenome | biome: Marine water; feature: Pelagic; material: water | place: Baltic Sea | collected 2014-06-05T16:38:00 | depth 1,762 m ... | reverse complement strand
GCATATCAATTCAGCGAATGGAAACAATCAGGAAAGGTTCCAACCAATGGGTAAACTTAAAGATCTATCATTACGTGTCCAAGAAATCATTGACACCGAAGCTCAAAATAGCTGGGATACAGCACTCGGCACAATCGAAGATGCTAAGATCGATACAGCTGATAACATCGTTGAACAACTCGAAAGCCTCGCTAACGAATACGGCCTCGACTTCGAAGATCTCGAAGAACTATTCAAAGAAGAACCTATTCGCGACATGATCGATGAATCTATCCACTACGTCTGGGATGTGTAATGTATCAGTATGAAATCTACGTACCATCTGAATTCAAATTCGAGGTCCAATATGTCATCGATACATTCGCAATCTTCTATGGTGGCGCTACAAGCTACGAAGCCGAAGGCGTCTGGCGCGATGACGACGGCTTGCCACACCGAGAAACTGTCACAATTGTACGAAGCATTTCCGCCACGGAGCAAGACCTCCCAGCTCGGAACATGGCTAAATACATCGAAAACTCGTGTAACCAAAAAGCAGTCCTCTGGACTAAAACTACTATTCAAGCAACTTTTGAAACTTTTGAGGAATAAGTAATGTCAACACTCATTGTAAATCCAATCGGTTCACAGAATCTTATGTTCCGCCGTACTACTAATCGCTACGGCAAACGCATTGGTACACTCAGCTCTAACCGAGGCTATCTTAAAGTATCTCGGAGTATTGCTCCGAAAACCCGTGGTCAATTCGCACCACGTCCAGCCCAATGAATACACGTACACTCGGATATATCCTCCTATACATGTGGGCATTTATAGGTGTCTATCGTACCATCCTGGATTGGCTCACATGAAATAAAAAAGCCACTAGAAATACTTTATGTATCTCTAGTGGCTTTATCTAATTTTTACGAACCCCCATCCGAGAGCTCTCTGATTTTGCGGTCGAGCTCCTCTTCGGTCATCGACGACGCATCAAGCTGCCTAGTAGTTTGATCAACTCTCTGCAACTTTGGCTGCTCATATTCTGCTAACGCAATCGCTAAACGCTCAATAGTTTCCTGATCCTCAGCTTGCATTGCTTTAATAAGCTGCACCTTTAAGATCTCTACTGCTGTTGGCATCTCAGTAATAATATCATCTCGGATTTTCTTAAATTCCGACGCTGATAATTTCATAGCTTCTCGTAATGCTTTATTCCGTCTTCGCGTTTCCGCACCCTTTGCTTGCATCTCGCGAGCTTTCTCAGAGTCCATATAGGGCTTGAGATGTTTCAGGGAGTTCGGGTGTTTCCCGCAATTCTCGTATCCCATTGTTAACCTCCAAGTTAAGTGGTCTTTAAGGAGACATTTAAATTTTACTAACCCACATCCCGAGTATGCTGAAGGAAAATAAAATATGACAGACTATCTAAGGATCATGAAAGAAATTGAAGATAAAGAAAAGTCGGCTATCGCCGCCTTTCCAAAGAAGAAAAGAAAGGAGCCAAAGATGGCTAAAGTAACTGCAGTTCAAATCCTGCATGAAGCAGCTGAACTTAAAGAACAAAAGTCTAAGGATTACCAAGGTGGTACCTGGACAGAAGAAGATTATTTCCCGTTCGGAGATAAATCCTACGTCCACATGATTCATACCAAGTATCTACGTATGCGCAATATTGTTGAAGGGGATCAGGAAACAAACTTCGAAGCACTTGAAGATACCTTGGTAGATATGGCAGTATATTGTGCGATGTTTGCAGCTTACCTAGAGAATAAAAAGAATGATATACCTTTGTAAGCACTGCCATAACAAGCAGCATATACCAGAAAAGTTTAAAGATGTGCGGATGTATTGCCGTGTTTGTAATAATAAAATAGAAAATGAGGATATAATGAAATTTAAAGTTGGAGATAAGGTCGAGAAAGTCGGCGGTGACTATACCTTTGTAGGTCATGTAGTCGCTACCTTTCCTAAACTCAGTGGTGTTATTCGGTTAGTAGTTGAAGATGACCGCGGAGTTCTCCATGTATACGGTGAAAAGATTTTAAGACACGTCGAATAGAAAGGACAATCTATGAGTATCTTAGTAGAAAGTACTTATCAAGACATCGCTAGAAAGATTATAGCTGATGGCGCAGAACGTAAAGGGCGCAACGGTAACACTAAATCTTTACCATTCCAACAGCTAACGTTTGATTTATCAGATGGGTTTCTACCATTACTCACAACTCGCCAGATGTTTTACAAAGGTATACTCGGCGAATATGCAGCTATGATTAGAGGACCTAAGCATGTCAATGATTTCAAAAAGTTTGGCTGTAATTACTGGGATCAATGGGCTGATAAAGAGGGTAACATTAATATTGATTACGGTAATGCATGGATTGATTACAATGGCGTCAACCAAATGGAATATGTTTTGGATAGCCTGCGTAACAACCCAGCTGACCGTCGTATGGTTATTAATGGCTGGCGTCCTGATAAACTCTCAGAGCTTAGCCTTCCCTGTTGTCACCACAGCTACCAGTTTTGGTCTGACGGTAAGGTGGTGGATCTGTTATGGATCCAAAGATCCGGAGATTGGATGGTCGGCGTTCCTAGCGATATGGTTTTTGCATCAGTTATGCTTTTATCTTTTGCTGATTTGGCTGGCTATGTTCCTAGGAATGTTAGTATGGTAATCGGTGATGCTCATATCTATGAAGAGCATATACCTGCAGCTGAGAAGCATATCAAACGTTTACCCTGGTTTCCACCAACATACAAACTGAAACCTCAAAAGGATCTATACAGTTTTGTACCAGAGGATTTGGAAATTAGTAACTACCAATATAATAAACCAATTAAGTATTTGTTAAAGGATTAGACATGTACATAGTAAACACAGAACTCCCATGGCATTATCACATTCAAGATATGCACGCTAAGTTTGGCGTGAATGAATGGGTCGATAAGCAACTTGTTAAAGATGATAACGAAAACCTAAAGAAGTTCCTAGAGTTTCGTATTCAATTCCTGAAAGAAGAATTAAATGAAACAGAAAAAGCATTTGAAGATGGTGATGCTCAAGAAATTGTTGATGGTCTTATCGACCTATGCGTTATCGCCATTGGTACATTGGATGCATTCGGCTGTGACTCCGCTGGTGCTTGGGCTGAAGTCATGGAAGCAAACATGGCGAAAAGACCTGGTGTTAAAGCTACGCGTCCCAACCCTTTGGGTCTTCCTGACCTTATTAAACCTGAGGGATGGGTTGGACCGGACCATACGCACACTACAGGTTTCCTCACAAGACTCTTTCCAAGAAAGGAAGACTAATGAAAATTAAAGTAACTCAAGAATTCATTGACCAGTGCTATGAGCGTGCTGAAATCTATAACCCAGGTACGCGTAGCAAGGAACAACTTCTTCGTGATATCGAATGTGAAATCTTTGAATACCATATGATTAAAACAGATCAATGGGATTCACATGATTCATGGAAAGTCGATGGTGTATCTGACGTCTACGGTAATGTAGATGTTAAGTTCGTACATAAGTATTACAACATCGCCCACAAGAAGATGGCGTATCTTGCATGGCAAGCAACGGACCTTGAGACATTCTTATTTGTTGAATGGGTATCTCGCCCAGACCGACTGCTTAAAGCCGGTGATGAAGTTGAAGTAAGAATAGTAGGCTACCTCTCATATATGGACTTCCTAAAGAATGTCCGACCATCGCATTATAACAACGGTTATTATGTTGATGTTAGAAAAGTGGCACAGCCGTATGAGGGATAAGCTTGATCACTTAACAGATAAACCGTTTAAAACTTTTGAATGCACAAAATGCAAAAAGAAATATTATCATATGGAAATCGACAGTGACATGACTGTCTGCCCGCCATGCGATAATGGAAAGGAATCTAATGAGGGTAACATTTGACATTGAAACTGACGGATTAAATGCTACAAAGATCTGGTGTTTAATCTTAGAAGACATTGATACTGGTCGGATCATGAGATATACTGATCACTCTGATAAGTATAATGGTGACATCAAGACTGGCTTATCTATGCTACAAAACGCTGAGCTACTTGTTGCACATAACGGTATCGGCTTTGATGCTTTACAAATCCTAAAGATTTATGGGATTGATTTGTATCATAAGAAGTTCTTCGATACATGGATTGCATCGCAGGTTCTCAACTATCGCAGACCACATAAGCATGGTCTTGCAGGTTGGGGCGAGCATCTCGGCTATCCCAAGTTTGAGTTCAGTGATTTCGATAACTTCTCAGAAGAGATGATGGAATACTGTAAGCGTGACGTACAACTAAACACTGTTGTATTTAAGAAGCTCATGGAAGAACTTACAGCACTAGCTGAGAAGCAACCATTGATTCGCTCTGGTATTAGTGCTGAGATGGAAGCTGCTAAGTTCGATGCTTACTGTCGCCATTATGGTTGGCAGTTTGATACAGAGAAAGGTAAGAGTACCTTACATGATATCATTTCTCGGATGAAATATATCGAAGGTAAGGTTGAACCACATCTACCACCTATTACTAAGTACATCGATAAGATTCCTAAGACTCCGAAGTTCACAAAGAAAGGTGACTACACTGCAACTACAGCACGGATGCTTAGTGAATACTTTAAGAAACCAGTAGCTATTACTGACACACACATGCTAGCTGCAGGTCGTGAGTTCCAACGTAAAGAAGTTGTCAAAGCAACTCTCGGTAATATGGATCAAGTCAAAGAGTATCTATACTCTATTGGCTGGGAACCAGATGACTGGAAAATGGAGCGAGGTGTACATGGCTGGGAAAAGAAATCACCTAAGCTAACCTCCACCTCGCTTGCTAAGTGCGGTGAACACGGCGTACTCATCGATGAGTGGACTACACTGCGCTCACGTAAGGGTGTGCTTGAAGGTTGGTTCCGTGAGCTAAGAGATGGTAGATTACATGGTCGGTTATGGGTTGTCGGTACACCTACATTCCGTTGTCGTCATGAAGTTATTGCTAATCTCCCAGCAGTCAATGCACCATGGGGTAAAGACCTTCGTGAATGTTTGGTCGCTGAACCTGGTCGTAAGATTGTAGGTGCTGATTCTAGTGGTAATCAATTCAGATCTCTTGCACATTATGTTAATGATCAGAACCTAACGGATCAAATCCTATCTGGAGATATCCATCAGTATAATGCAGACATTATTGGCACTGATCGACGTACAGCTAAGACCTGGATCTACGCATTCTTGTTTGGCGCTGGTCCTACAAAGCTAGGTCAAGTACTAACAGGTAAGAAGATTGTTAAAGCTGGTAACGAATCCATTGAGAAGTATGGAGATGCTATTCCAGGATTGAAAGGATTGAAAGAAAAGATCGAAACAATCTGGAAACAGACATCTACATACGGACCTGAGGGTTATATCCCAGGCTTAGATGGGCGACGTGTATACACACCTCAGCCTTATCAAACCTTAAACTACTTGCTGCAATCATGTGAAGCTATCACAACTAAGTCTGCAGTAGCCTATCAAATCGCTAAGATCCGTGAAGAAGGATTAGATGCACAACCTCGTTTGTATTATCATGATGAAGTTGCTTGGTCTGTTGCTGAGAAAGATGCTGAGCGTGTACTAGAAATCCTAACTGCTTCATTTGCAGAAGGACCTAAGCAAGTTAATGTAAACATCATGGCAGGTGAAGGTTCAATCGGTAACAATTATGCAGACGTTCACTAAGTATCATTTGTATTCTCCGATCTCTAAGCAAGTACTTCAGCAAGAGTATGATACTTTTGCTGAGGCTTGCGAGGTTGCCCGTAATCAACCAGGTATTTGGGAAGTACATGTAACTGAAGTATCAAGAAAGAAATCCAATGTTGAAAAATGATTTAATAGATGGCTACAACTATACACTGCATCCTAAACCAGATGACTATAGCTTATCTGAATGGAAGCATATGGTTGCTTGCTATCATACAAGTAAAGGTCATGTTGTAAAAGATATTAAAAACTATTACGACGAACACACCGATAAAAATCCAATGTATCCGACAATCCTCGGAACAGAAGTAGGAATGGAGGTCCAATGGATTCCAGCAAAAATATAAACATGCTAGTCGATGCTGATTCTATTTTCTTTAAGGTAGCATATGGTGCTAAGAGTGAATCCGATCTACGCAAAAACTACGATAGCTTCTGTCGAAAGATGGAACTAACAGTTAAGAATAAGCTAGTGAACCTCTTTGACGAAGATGAAACCTTCAATACATACTATGCTGTTAAAGGTAATGGTAACTTCCGTAAGGATTTGTATAAAGAATATAAGAGTCATCGTCCAAACCTAGATCAAGACATAAAAGATAAGCTAAACTTCTTACACCGATACTCTATTGACAATGGTGCAATAGCTGCTGATGGTATGGAAGCCGATGATCTTGTTGCAATCTGGGCGTATGAAGCTAGAGAGAATGAAGATCAGTATGTTATCTGTGGTATTGATAAAGACTTACTACAGATACCAGGCAACCACTATAACTACGGTAAAGACACATGGCAGTTCATCGATGATGATGAAGGACACTTACGTCTTATGCTTCAGTGTTTAACTGGTGACAGCGCAGACAATATCCCAGGGCTTAAAGGTATTGGACCTAAGAAAGCGGAGAAGATTCTCCAAGGTATACCTGAAAAACGCAGATGGAATAGAGTTAAAGCTGCTTGGCGTGGTCATGGTGGTTCGCTTAAACAACTAGACATTAGCTATCAACTACTTAAGATGCTAACATCATGGAAGGAATATGACGATATTAGAACACACCTTTACGGTGAAGCCTCTGTCAGCGAACAACATGACGTATCGCAACAAGTCGATCAAGCAGAGGATATACATCGACTATCAGAATGAACTACGTGATGAAATCCGAGGGGTCGAGTGGCCCTTCGGTGATGATCAAGTTGAGTTCTATATTGTAGCAGGCTTCTCAAATCGAGCAGCTGATATTGATAATGTAATTAAACCACTCCTTGATACGTACCAAGGTATCTTCGAGGAGTTCAATGATAACAAGGTGTATCATGCAGAACTACATAAAACAATCGTCCCTAAAGGAAGAGAGTTCCTCTACGTTAGAGTGGGACGAATATCAGAATCAAAAATACAAGAAGGAACGGCGGTTGCAAAAGAGGCAAGCGAGTTCTATGAAACGGAAACAGACACGAAGAGCTAAAGAAGAAAGGCTTTGGAGATGACTAGATATACACAAACAGAATGTCCTAACTGCGATTCATCGGATGCATTTACAATCTATGAGGATGGTGGATACTGTTTTTCATGTAACTATTCAGATAAGAAAGTATCAAAAGAAATGAATGATTTCAATAGCATACCTACTGCAACCTCAACTAATAAGCTAGCTGAGATTATGGATCTTAACAGCTTTGCCATTACATCTCGAGGTATTAGTAAGGCCGTTGTCGATCACTTCGGAATTAAAATGGCAGTCAATCCTGATGGTTCAGGTGGCTCACACTTCTATCCGTATACTAAGGATGGGAAAGTAATTGCCTATAAAGAAAGGCAGTTACCTAAAACCTTTTATATTCATGGTGACTTTAAAGATACCGAACTATTCGGTCAAGCCCAAGCTATGGGTGGGAAGTCTCTTGTGATTACTGAAGGCGAACTAGATGCTTGCGCAGTTGCTCAGGCATTCTATGATAAGTACGGTAAGGTCTACCCAGTAGTATCAATACCCTCTGCATCTGGAACTAAAGTATTACTTGAACAACTATCTTTCATTAGACGGTTTGAAACAGTCGTACTATTCTTTGATCAAGATGAAGCAGGTCAAGCAGCCGTTGAGAAAGCAGCAAAGATTATCGGAGCTGGTCGTGCAAAGGTTGCTAAGCTACTAGAGAAAGATCCTTCCGATGAGCTCCTGAAAAATGGTTCAGCTAGATTACTTCAAGCATATTGGGATGCACAAACGTGGTCTCCTGCAGGTATTGTAGTTGGTGAACCAATTTGGGAACAGTTTAAGGCACGTCAGGAAGTAGAAAGTATTCCATATCCTAACTGTCTTAATGGTTTAAACGATAAACTAAAAGGAATAAGACATGGTGAAATTACTTTGTTTACCTCTGGTACTGGCAGCGGTAAGTCTACTGTCATTAAAGAGATTGCTCTTGATCTCTTGGCTAAAACTAACGATAAAATTGGACTCATATCTCTCGAAGAAAGTGTTGGGGATACTGCTGAAAAGTTTATCAGCATGTCACTCCAGCGATCTAGCATGGACCTCAAGACTATCCCAGATGCAGAACTGCGACGAGGCTTTGAGCAAGTGTTTAAAGATGAACGCCTTGTTCTTCTGGATCATCAGGGATCTTGCTCTGACACTTCTCTCCTGGATAAGATCGAATATATGGCACTCATGGGGTGCAAGTATCTCATCCTTGATCACATTACTATTGCAGTATCTGAAGGCTCTGAAGGACTGGGTGGTAACGAAGCGGTAGATAAACTCATGAGTGATCTACTTAAGATTGTAAAGAAACACAACGTCTGGTTAGGTTTAATCTCACACCTACGTAAAGCACCAGGCGGTGGCAAATCATTTGAGGAGGGTAACCTTGCGTCAATCGATGACATCAAAGGCAGTGGCTCGATCAAGCAGATCTCGTTCGACATCATTGCCTTCGCACGAAACCTGGTCTCGGACAACGACTCCGAGCGGAATACCATTAAGTTTAGAGTCCTCAAGTCACGCTTCACTGGACAGACTGGTTCAGCTGGCGCTGCAGTTTACTCCTCCGAAACAGGACGACTAAGCTCAACCCTTGATGAAACATTCACGAGTATCTAATGCCAGATCAAAAGAAACTAGACCAGCTCTTCATCGATATAGCACATCGCGTATCTTTGATGAGCCACGATGCTGATACTAAAGTCGGTGCGGTAATTGTTAAAGATGGTAACATCTTAAGTATGGGATATAACGGCATGCCTTCGGGCATGTCGAATGACTGTAAACATAGTACCGGCGTAACAAAGAAAGAGGTGATCCATGCAGAAGCAAATGCTATATGTAAACTAGCACGCAGTACTGGATCATCTGAAGGCGCAACTATATACTGTACACTTTCACCGTGTATAGAATGTGCAAAACTTATTTTACAGAGTGGTATTACACGCGTAGTATTTGCTGAGAATTATAAAGATGACTCAGGTAAACTAATGCTTATGCCATTACCACACATGACCATAGATAGGATTGAATATGCAAGCACAACTCCAGTATCTAACGGAGAAAATAAGAAAAGCTAAAGCGCATATTGCTTGCAGTCTGTTAAAGATGACAACTGAAGCAGACCTCGAAGCCTACCTTGTGTTTACAATGGATACAATTCAGCAACACTTCACACGTAATAGTATGCGTGGTAACAAATCATATCAAGGTGAAGCTAACCTTACTCACTTGAGTGCAACAGTTGGCGCATATATCTTAGATGATATTAAATATTATCATGATGATCAACCACCTTGGGAATGGTTTAAGCTACGTGTAATGATGGGTGATCTATTTCTTGAAGCGTTCTATCAAACACACCAGATTAATATTGGCAAGAATAAAGACGATGCCTTTGTTGCTATGGAAAATCTGGACCGTAGTCTAAAGAGAAGTCGTACACATTACATTGTCGTACCAGAGCTATGGGATCTACCTATCCCTGCCGGTTCTAAGAACCTACTACTCGGTACAACATTTGAAAGACCTGAGGATATCTCAGAACTCATGCAACCTACAGACCGTCCGGTAATTAAAGGATGGACTGAGCAAAGGAGGAATGAGTTTATGCAATACCTCAGTCGCGACTTTGTTAAAAGCATGAATGTTCTACAGCAAACCCCTTGGAAAATTAATATACAGATCAGGGACGCTCTTTATCGTAACCGACAAAAGATTCTTGATCAGTATCAACACCTCCCAAAGAAATATAAATCTAAGGTAATTGAATTTGATTTAACGATGGCTCGCTCTACCTTAATCGAAGACCGAACCTTCTATCAATATACTGAAGCAGATTATCGTGGTCGTATATATTATACTACACCCTTCTTAAACTTTCAAAGTAATGATATTGCCAGAGGACAAATGCTATTTGCAAATGGTAAACTCATGACTGAAGATGGTCTTAAAAGATTGAAGATACATATTGCCTGCTGCTATAATCAAACCTTTAGTAAAGATAAATTACCTGACTGGTTATCTACAGACTACCAACCCTATCTTGAGGACGAAGGTCTGGATGATATCTCTGTAGATAAGATGACACTGCAGGATCGTGAAGCATGGACAGATAATAATATTGATATGCTCATGGATCTTGCAGCTGAAGAGCGTATCGAGTTGGCTGCTGAGAAACCTATTACACTACTTGCTTGTGTACTAGAACTCTACAATGCGATACAGCATGATGGTCCTTACTATACTTACTTACCTGTACCAGTAGACGGTAGCAACAATGGATGGCAACATCTGTGTGCAATGTCTAAAGATAAAGAAGCAGGAGAGCTAGTAGGTGTAGTTCCACAGGAGATCCAGAAAGACTTCTATGTACAGTGTGCTAAGAATCTTATTACTCGAATGCCAGAGTGGTTCGAGGAGCGCCAGATGCCCATGAAACATATACGTAAGGGTATTGCTAAGCGTGGTTCCATGACTCGCGCCTATAGTGCAGGTGCATTAAAGATTGCAGAGAACATGTATATGGATTGTCACGTTGAAGGTTACCTCGAGAAGTATAATATTACTAAAGAGGATTGTCAACTACTAGCCAAGCATCTTGTTAAAGCAATTGATGAAGTCTGCGCTGGACCCCTACAAACAATGAAGTTTCTACAGAAGATTGCAGAAGCTGAGATCGCTTCGGACTATGCTAAAGAGACACAGCAGAAGTCTATTAACTGGACAACCCCATCAGGGTTTCCTGTTATCTATGAAGCCTTCATTGATAATGAGTTCAAAGAGAAAGCAATCATTAGCTGTAGCGAACGCAGAACTAAACCGGTTATTCGTAAAGAAGACGGTACAGAAGAAGAGACTGATACAATCCGTATCCAGCATGTCGGTAAAGAAAATACAGACAAGCCTAAGATCAGATCCTTTATGTCAGGCATCTCTCCTAACTTCGTGCACTCTATGGATGCTGCACACATGGCACAAGTAATTAAAGAATGGGGTAGCGACTTCGGTGCAATCCATGATTCATTCAGTGTACATGCATGTGATGTAGATGAACTATTAGAGATCATCAAAGATCGGTTTGTAGATATGTATAACTATCAAAACTTCTTTGATGTTATTGAGCATATGATTATTACAAACCAAAACAATTTCAACCAACCACAACCAGGCCTTGGTGCCTTGGAGATAAGAGAGGTATATAACAGTGACTACTTCTTCGCGTAAACAACCGGGGATTCTTCCGGTTCGCCTAGGCATTGAGCCTGATAATAAGACAGCACTAAGAGAGCTAGGGATGGACGAGTCCCTAGCTGACTCTATGAATGATCGAGAACTAGATGAATTAATTATTGAAAAAGAATATGAACGAGTTAAAGAATATTACAGTAGCAACGGAGAGGATGGAGAACAATATGCAGCCGACTGGAAGCGAGAAGCCCTCCGCAAAATCAACGATAACTGAATTCTTAGCGTCGCCATTTATGCTTTTAGCTGGACTAAACTTATGGATTGCTACCTTCATTACTGGAAACCCTGTCATCCTTATGGAAATCCAATATGAAGAAGATGATGATGAGTACGAATAGAAAATAAAAATCCCCTGAGAATACCGTAATGGTACTCTCAGGGGTTTATTTTTTTTTCAGTAACCTTAGGAACTACATGCTGTTAGAGATCCATCTGTGTAAGCTTGTCTGTTACTTTAGACAATAGTTCTTTCTTATCTTTACTAATGGTGGTAACAGCTGCTGCATTACGCTGCCGTAGATTAATCGCTTTCACAATAATATCAATTACTGCGTATGCCTGCTGAGGTGAAATCTTATCAGTCTCATTTATAGTAATACCACGTGCTGCCATTTCTTTACGAATGCTCGCTTCTATATCCAGACCTTGCCTCTTAAGCAGCTTGCTGTAAGCATCTAGTGACATACCCTTTGGCTTTGCACCTGTCTGCAAAATCTTAGAGAGTGACTTGCGCAAATACGAATCGCCTTTATCATCAGTCTTAAACTGATGGAACAACCCACGAAATGCACCTGGTTCTTCTTGAGAAACCATAGTAGTATTTGTAGGATCATTCGCTTTTTCTTTTAGCGTAGCTGAGGTTTCATTAAACCAATCACGAGCAATGCTTTCAACGTAGCTGTGTTGCTCAAGACCTCTAAGCCAATTAGCATTAGCTTCTTTACGTACCTGCTGGAATGAACCGAGGTCAGTAACAAACGCATCAAAGATAGGTAGTACAAACGGTTTAGCACCATGCTTCTTTGCTTCAGATGAAATGCGTTTCCAAGATGTACCTGAACCGGTTCTTGAAATCATATTACCATCATAAGACTGTACAGCCACTGGAAGAATACGACCCATGGTCCAACCACCTGGTCCTATCTCACCACGCTCAGCAGCACCTTCAGCTTTCTCTTTGTACAACTGTACAGTGACATGCTTCTTTGGTTTATCTTCAGTCTTACGGAATTCAAATGATGCAGTAGTAGATGCTTCAGGGTCCATTTGTTTCCCGGCTGCATAACTACGGAAGCCCATAGCATTATCAAAGTACAGTAGTTCATTTGACAATACTGATAGGAAAGCATTAGCCCTCATCAACCGACCAACTGCAACAACCTTTGGATCCATGATCTCAAAGATCGAATCAACCAAAGCTGTATGTAAGAAGTTAACGGCATCAGGTAAAGAGATACCACCAGCCTTAGCAACAGTAGCAATCTGCTGTGCCATCGGACCAGAGTAGGCTGTCGTATTAACATGCATTTTAAGTGATGTTAGTTCCTGCCCATAACCCATAGTCATTGGAGATTTCTTAAGGAAGTTTTGTGTATCCTTTACAGCCAATGCTAAGATGTCTTTAAGGTAAGGTCGTTGATTACTCGGAGCTGTCTGTACTAGCTGCTCCGCATTATCATTCATCCACTCACCCATAGCTTTACGTGAATCAAGCCAGTCTGTATTTGAATAGTCTTGCTCGACAATCAAACCAGTACGCTTAGCCATAGACTGAATACCTAATAGGCCTGCATTAGTTGCTGGACCGTGTGTCTTACCATCCATCTCTGCAGTAATGGTTGAAGAGAACGGTGTCTTATTATCAATTGCTTGTTGATAGTTTGCAATATCAATTAGCAGATCAATATAATGTAGACCTTCATCTCCATGCTTAGCTAGCTCAGCTTTAAGTCCATCGCTTAGTGGGTCTTGACTAAAGTCCTGAACCACTTGCTGCTTAATCTGATTAGCCTGCTCAACATCCGGTGCTTGACGTATAGCAAGAACAGCTTGCTTGGCCTTGTCAATATCGAAGTTAGTTGTAGCCGTCTTTAGTTCATTACCAAATGCAACTAGAGTCTTCCACCTTTCATTTCCAATCTGCTCATCGAATAGTTTAAGCCGCTCTCGAGTTGATAGCTTACTACCCGCAGTACCATCACTTGCTTCAAGTACTAGCGCCGCAATGATCTCCTTCCAAGTCGTATCTAATTCACTACCACTGCGTGGTTTAAAGGTAAATACATTACCACCACCAACAACAAAGCGTACAAACTTATGAGCTGATGGATTATAAACCGTCTGCTGTACATGCGTACGACCAGTCAATGCCTGCATAGCAAAGGTTAAGTAGTTAGCTCGCCCTGAATACTGTGCAATACCTCCAGCTACATTTAAGAACTTCTCGCGGTTAGCCGCTAAGATCTTTATAGGGTTATACATCTCAGCTAGCTTTCGCTTTTCTTCAGCACGCTCAGGATCTCTTTCAAGATCCGCTTCCATAAAGAGCCTACGCTTTTCACCTTGCAGTGCTTCGAGTTCTTTGTTACCGATCTTAAACATATCGGCATAGACTTGGTTGTTTGGATTCTTATGGTTAATCAATGCAAGCATACCCATCAACAACCCGACACGCTCACGACGTGGGTCATTAACATATGCAACACTGTGGTAATTAGCCATAGCTTCCTGTACAACTGACCAGTCTTTTAAGTCACCGACTTTTGTAGTAACCTCACGAACCCTTGTGCGGCCCTCATATAGTGGCTGAGCTGTTGGAGATACACCTGTTAGAGGTGCAACTTCTGGAGTAGCCATCAAACCTTTAGCTGCTTCGCTTAACTGGTTTAATACTCTAGCCCCTTGCTCAGTGATCTGATAGTAGACCTGACCGCCTGGCTCACCAACTTTTGAGTCATCCCGGAAAACCATATCAGGATTAGCGTCGGCATAAACTTCCTTAGCCATATCCCCGATAAAAGTAAAGGTATCCGGAGTTAGTTCATCTAGCTGCGAAAGGTATTCATCAGTAGCTCGCCCCTCATTCTGTGCACGCTGACGTTGATACGCCTGCCAAATCTCTCGGCCTAATCGCTGGTTACCCTGCGCTTTAGAAAAGACCTGGCCACCTTGTGCTGCTTCTCCTTGCTCAACCATGCCAGCTGGATCTACATCAGTATCCATCTGTGCTTGAACATCTTCAGATGCTTCCATCTGATTAAAGAACCAACCCTCAGTAGCTAGCCCTAAGATACGACCAAACTCTGGGTCTAACCCCATTAACCCTGTGTTAGGATCAAGGATACCTGCATTCATTTGGCGTGGATCGTAAAGCAAAGCCTGCACACCGACATTCACATTTGAATCTCGAAGTGCTGGGACTTGTGCTACACCTTCTTCCCTAGCGAACGCAGCCTCTGGAAACCCAGCCTGGATATTTGCCACTCGCTGTGCACCAGTCATCTTAGAACCGGCAAGTCTATCACTCACAACGGTATTCACATTATTAGCACGAGCCAAGGCTAGCTCAAGAGGTTGTTCTACCTGTGAGCTAGCTGGTTCTAATGTTGTACGTCTAAGCTTTTCTTTATAGGTCGGTACCCTTTCTCGAGCGCGTTGTTCTTCTGAGAGCGCTTGATTAGGAACCACTGCTGTAGGAATAGCTGCTGCCTCAGTAACCGGTGGGGTAGCAACGGTTTCTGGTATAGCCGTAACAGCCTCAGGTTCGCCCGTGATCGGCGCTGCGGGTTCACCTAATGGTAATAACCCCTGCGTTTCTACTGGAGATCCTGGAGCTTCTGCTGGTGTACCTTGATCTGCAAAGAGGTCTGCGAATTCTCCCGTCCCTACCTGATCGGTAGGCAGTATGGGAGTAGCCCCAGGTATTACACTAGGTCCTGCAAATTTAGCCATGTGCTATCCTCCTATTCAAATACACTAGCAAGTGTTCGGTTAAGTTGGTTAAATGGTCCCAAGAGTGGAGCCGTTTTAAGTAGGTCATATACACCCCTTGATGTTTCACCTTCAATGATTTTACCTGCGCCACCATAAACACGAGACACGTTAGACAAAGCAGCTGCTTCACCTGAGATAGTATTAAAGAACCACTCAGCAGGATTATCAGAAGAGGATTCATAGATCGGGTAAATGAAGTTAACTACCCGCTCACCAGTACCCATCAAACCTGAAGCACCTAGTGCACGCTGATACTTTTCCATATCATCAAGATAAGGAGAAGGCTCACCGTACTTTAGTAAGTCTTTCAGATACTGAGATACAAAACCCATCAACAGCATTGTTGACATAACAGCAAAGACATTATACTTTACAGCTGGCGTTCCACGTGCAACGTACTCACCCCACATACGCGGGATTTGGTTTGCAGTAAACGTAGAAATAAAACCTTGGAACTGTGTGAACAATGCAAGGTGCTGGTTCTGATAAAACAAAGGTCGGTTAGCTGTGTCTGGAAGTGCAATAGCCATGTTCACAAAGTTGAACTGAGCTTCAAGCATCATCTCATCAAACTCTTTCATCTCCGCTTCAGACCATTGACGACCTTGAATACTATTTAATTCAATCAGCCGGTCAATATTAATTCCGATATTACGAAGATGTTCTTCAGACTCTTGTACTTCATTTGTATACAAGCTACCAGTAGTACGCTGCTCTTGAATAATACTTAAGTGGTTCAGAATATAATCATCAGCAATCGATGCACGAATACTACGGGTATAATCTGTCCACTGCTGTAGACCAATAACCTTAAAGTACTTATCTAGTAAGTGTCTTGAAGCGTGGGTATTCTCGGTAGCACCGGTAGTCTGTGCTGCACCAACGTCCCAATCAAAGTAGCCAAGCTCTTTAATCTTTGCTTGACGTTTCTCTTTAGCTAGCTGACGATTTGTACCATTCCATCTTGGATCGGTTATGGTTTCCCACATAGCTTGCGACATTTCTTTAGCAGCTGATCCAATCTGTTTAAAGATTAATTGTTTAGGAACACCTAACACAGTAATCATTAGCTCGACGATTGAAGAGATCGTTGCCAATGGTAAACCAGCAACTGTTGTCCAGATCCCTAAGTTCTTTTGGATCTTTACAAGTGTTTGGTTTTGGATACGCTTATAGTTACCAGACTCTGCATCAAGATAGTCTTGCATTTGTGCAGCAATCTTATTAACTACTTCAGCTGGTGCGCCTTGCTCTAATGCTTGATTCAACTTCTCATTAATCTTTTCATTATTATCACCAAGAAATTCTTGATAAGTAATGTAACGAGCTGCTGACTTAGCTGCATTAGATAGATTGGTAAAGGCGTCTGTCTCCATAAACGCATCGAACTCTGGATTCTCAGAGAGGTTTAATGTACGGCTACGGTGTGCAGCAGGTATAAACTTACCCTGACCAACAGTAAACGCATCACTATCACCAACTAATGTTTCTTGATTAAGAATATTAGTTGTTAACTCTTTAGCTTCAGCATGTGTAAAGTTATAGTTATCCATTAGCTTTTGGATAAAACCATTCTCATCTTTTTCAATAGCTGCTTTATTAAATGACTTATACTTAAACAAATAGTTTTGTACAAACCCGAGGTTTGATTGCTTATTATTATCTGTAGTTGCTTTAACCTGGTCATTATAAAGTTTATTACTAAGGTTATTAACTTGTGCATACCATAGACTTAACCAGTTACGGTGTTGGAGTAACTCATCAGGCATCTGATCAAAGTCAGGTGTACCCCTTTGGTTACCCAGCCATCTACCAAACTTAGTAGTGATATCTGAGATGGCTCCTTGATTTAGTGTGGTAAACCCCGCCCTCTGTGCAAAGGCTGCTGGTGAATCCACCATGTTACGGTACTGTGTAAGTAAATGCTTCTTACGGTTTTCAAATCCAGAACCACTTAAAACTTTTTGTAGGTTACCTTGGAATGTATCAGCTAACTCAGCTAATGCTTTATACCTATCTTGTAAGTCATCCTTAAAGATAAACCGAGTTGAGCCTTGCCACAACCCAGGGATTGCAGCCCAAGCATCTTTAGCCCGAGTAAAGATATCTCTATTCAAAGCCGAGACATTAGCCGCTGCAACCTTATCTGAAAAGTTTGAGGCACTTCCACCCCGCCGATTGCGTCGGCCAATATCCTCTGCAGTTTGCTGATTAACTTGTTGAATAGATCTGACTTGACCGTATAACCGTTCTTCGTCAGCAACACGCTTACCCGCACGAGACTTCCGCTTTGCTTCAGCTGGTGCTTGGCGTACTGCTACGTCTGCCCAAGCGCCTGCATCATATGCAACACCAGGGATAGAGAAGCCCGCACCTAAAGTACCACCAGCAATAGCGGCATTAAGTAATCTGTTTTGTAATTCAACTGCATCAAAGTGTTTATCACTACCTGCAACAGCTGCCATGTAACCTGTTAGTTCCTGCAAAGTTTCTGTTGCAGACTCGCCTAGCAAACCTTTACCAGCTTGAGTGGACGCAGCTCTAAGAAGATTACGAGCAGCTAACTGAGACTTAGCTGTTTGAGCTGCAGCCCCTGCAAACTTTGCAATCTCTTTACGTGTTAGATTCTCTACAACTTTACGACCAGCTTCACGGCTAATCGTAACACCGGCTTGTGCTTGCTTATTAATAAACGCTGTAGTCGCAGCTTCTAATGTACCCCTCTTTAAGATACTACCGCCTTTAAAAATCGCGGCAATACCTAACTGATCTAGTACAGCTTGAGTTACACCCGCAGCAATTGCAAGTGATGCACTCTTCTCACCTTCCATTTCATTCCAAGTCTGGCCGGTATACATAGCAACAGGTGCTAGCATAGAGGCACCAGCATAACGAGCTATACCTAAACCGGTTGCAGCAGCTAATGAAGTACCACCAGTTGCCGGAGCTAGTAATGCACCTCCCATTGATACTGCCATGTAAGGTAGTGAGACCGCCGCATTGTTACCTAGGTACTCAAAGAATTCTCCGATACCATCAATGTCCCACTCATTACCAGTTACATTACCATCTTTATCAACAGTCGGTTTAAGTGCAGATAGTTTAAGCTGAGGCATTTGCTGTAGGTACGCACGCTGACGGGCAATACCTTGCTCACCAATCTGCTGCGCCCAATCCCATCCAGTTGTCTCACCAGCCATCTCCGCAATACCATACATAGATTCAGCCAAACCTGTTAAACCTACATCGAGACTTTCAGATAAAGGATTAAGTGCTTGGTTCTGTAGGTTGCGATCAAGATGTCGGACTTGCACATTAGTATCTACATACCTTGCAGCTTCTTCACGACGAGCAGCATAAGCAGCAGCTGATTCACCAGGCTGTTGTTCTGCATTTAATCTAGCAAGCATACGCTCATTAAGAGCTGTGTCTTTAAACTCTTGCTCTCTCATCATCTCAGCATTAGTTGCCTGCTGAATTGATAGTCCACCCTTTTCCCAATCAGTTAGTGGTTGGTCTAGTTTGTCTTCAGCTTCAGCCAAGCTGGCAGCTAGCACTTCATTCTGTGAACTGTACTTACCAACCTGGTTAATGCCAGTTTTAGTGGCTTCAACTGTAAAGTCTCTGCCCTGATCATCTTGAAGCCGTACCATCTGACGAGTACCAGTGGCATCCATCTTTGGACTACCATCTGGATTCGTCAGATAGATAACGTTTTTAAATCCATGCTGGTTAGCTAGGTTCATGATAGTGGTAGTGGCGGCTGCACCACCTGCAGTACCTGGTTGAATACCAAGCCCTGTCTTCTTAGCAATCTCAGCCGCCTCTAACCCTTCAATACGGAGTAGCTGGCCTTCTCTATTTAGTAGCGTATCACCATCAGCAAAGGTATGCCCGTCGCTTCCGGCAAGATCATACGACTGCGTAAATAGATCATCAAACTCACCCATTACTATCTCCTATTTCATTACGTTAGCTTTAGCCCAGGCAAAGAACGGGGTCTCACCCGGAAGAGCTTTGCCTGCCCACTCATCTACAACACTTGGATCTGCAGCAACCTTCTTAGTCCAACGAGAGCTGGCTTCAGTCCAAAAGTTATTTACTTCATTGCGATTTCTTCTAGTAGTAAAGCCAGTTGTCCCGTCTTTAACAAGATCACCTTCACTCACACCACCAGATAACCCTTTACGGGCAAGATAATTACGGCTGACTTCATCAATCTTTTCTGAATCCATCTTCCTTATCTTCCCATCTTTTGCAGTGATATCAAAGAGTTCATTGATACCTGTGTCTTGACGGATCTTTAGTTGGTTTAAGTAAGGACGCAGATCAGATGGTTTTGTTTTCCGATCTGGATCAGCTTGGGCATCAGCTACTGCCATTTCCCATGCTTGCCGAGCATAACCCTCGGCACTTCCAACATCAATACCGTTTGCAGCAGCCCACCGTGCTACTTGAGATGCAGCATCTTTTGGACGTAAGCCGGTTACATACGTAGTCTTTCTATCACCACCTTTAACCGAGCCGCTTACAATTTTATTACCTGAGCTTTCATCAATCTCAGTTAATCTTTCTGCAAGATAGTTTGACTCTTTAATAACCCGATCGTTATACTCGTCGGTGTTCTTAACACGCGATGCATCCTGGTGCCAAGCAGAAGGTATTGCAGTTCTTCCACCATCAGCAGACCAGACATAACTATCTTTACCTGTCTTATACTTCTCCGCTTGTATCCGCTTTCCTTCCGGCGTATACCAAGTTTCTTTAGTACCAGTAGGTGCAATAGAGGTACCGGTTTTAATCAATACACTATAGTCTTTAGTCTTCTTAAAGTTTTGAATTGATGCAGGAGTATACTCACCCTTTTCAATTAACTTCTGTACGTTTGCTTCATGTGTAGAGACACGGTCTAGGTAACCTTCAGCTGCCCAATTAAGTGAGCCAGCATGTGAGTTACCAAGTAGCCTTGAGCCAGCATAAAGTATTGCCATCCTCTTAAGTTCTTGGGTATCAAACAAACCACCAAAGGTTTCTGCTAACCAGCCTTCAGCTTTCTCAACTTTGTCAGTACCATCACTACCTGCTTTTTTAACAGCTGCCTCAGCCTCACCTGGTTTAGTACCTGCTGCGGAACCATCATCAACCTTCTTAACTTCCGCAGCTACTTGTGCTGCAGATGGTTTAGTATCAGGAGTTGTAGCTGACACACCTTCTATAGTAGGGACAGCTGGATCTAATGCTTCAGTCTGATCATCCTTAACAAGCTCTTGGCTTTTACCTTCTAATCTTTTCTTTTTATCTTTAAGATCATCAGCATCTTTCTGAACCTTTTTAGCTGCATCAGATAAACCAAGGTCAACTAGTTTATCAGCCTGCTCTTGTTTCTTTTCAGCTTCTGCTTCTGTAACTTTTAGCTCACCTTCTGTAAAGATCTTTGTCTTTTGATCTTCAAGCTCAGCTAGTTTTTTATCAGCCCCTTTAAGCGCATCCCTACGTGCTAGAGCACCGTCAAAGATAGGATCCCCTGGACCGTATCCATTAGCAATAGCTGTTTGGATCTCTTCTTCTGCTGTTCTTAACTTAAGAGCTTGTGCTCGTGCACCCTCTGGTCCTTCTATAGCCCAGTCGTTAGTTAGTTGAGGGGATATTGATGGATCTTTATACTCTACCTTTCCTGTTTCTGGATTAAGAACAAGATTGTCTGGTAAGTCTTTAGGGGGTTCTTTAAGATCAGGGACTGCGCCAGCATTAGCCATAGCATCCCCTTGACCAAAGTCACCATCACCATAGTCTGATAATAAAGATCTAAAAGTTTTATTTTGTTCTATGTTTTCTTTTTGAAACTTTTCCTTTATGTCATTCAGGCTATCAGTGCCACGAGATAAAGCACCCATCAAACCACCAGCATCTCCAAATTTACGGAATGCATTACGTGTATCTTCAGGAATACTACCAGCATCAGAGCTAATATCGTCTTGACCAAAGTCACCATCACCATAACCTTCAGGGGGTACTGCTTCAATACGAGGAGGAATAACTTGTTGCCTACGCCGTTGATCTTCTAGGATATCCGCTTGAGCATTACCCTCTTGAATAGCTTTCATGTTTCCATCAGGATCATACACTCCTTGCTCACGAGTAGCTTTCTGTGCTGCAAGCATTTCTGCGTCAGGTCCAGGAACTGGTGGCTCAGGTGCAAACGGATCACTAAGATCACCAGTTGGTGTAAAAGTACCAGCTTTCTGCGCTTCCCGCTGCGGCTGTTGCCGTGCAAGAATCTCTTCAGCTGGCGTCATTGCCATAGATGGAGGAGGCCCTCTGTCAATTGGAGGGGGTGTTACAATCTCACCCTCAGTTTCTGCATCTTGCCCAAGCATTGCAGCTTGCATAGCAAGATCGGTAGGTTGACCAGCAGCGATTAACTTAGCTACACGATCATCACGAGTAGATACTTGTCGTCTATTAATACCCCAAGGGTCTTCGCCAACAGGTGAATCAAACAAAGCAAGTTCTTGTGCTCTACGGTTTTCAAGACCAGGGATAACCTTATCTCCAACCTTGCGGAACTCTGCAGCTTCTTTCTTAAAGCTATCAAAGTCACCTGCATTAAGTGCAGCACGTGCCTTACTATTAGCAAACTGTGGTCCACCAATGTTAAACAACAAAGATTTAACTGCTGCTTTTTGATTAGGGTTTAGATCTGCGGTCACAAGCTGTCCATAATCTTGATCAACAATAGCAATATCTTCTGCAAGTCTAGAGTTAATTTGCTCATCAGAAGCTGTGTCACCCATTTGCACACCACGTGTACTACCAGCGCCAATGGTTGCCTTACCAGCAGAGTCTAAGTATGCTTCACTAGCTACGCCTTCTAAGCGCTTTAAGATATCAGTAAGAAAATTACTGCTACCGCCAGTCGCAGCATAGATAGGCCCACCATTAGCTTCATACTGTGGAACATTAGCAACTCTTTTTGCTGCTTCTTGAACACTCATCCCTTGATTAACTAAATTAACCAGTTTGTTTAATGTAGTATTATCTGTAGGTAATCCTACTGCCATTGCTGCTTTAACAAACGTATTACCATCGATACTAGCTGCTGGCATTGTACCGCCTTGTGATTGGTAAGTAGGAATAGGACCACCTTGTTGTGCTTGTACAGCACGACCAGCGTTGTTCATCTCCTCTATCTCTGGTTCAAACATACGGACAGCTTCCGCATTCATTACAAACTCCCCTGGTGTTAACCAAGCAGGGACTGTATCAGTACCTTTAGGTTCCCCAGGATGCTCAGGAATACTTTCCATCTTTGGAATAGACGTATCAAATTCAATAGAGAACATATTTCCATAGCGGTCCTTTTGTTCAAACTTTTTGAGTCTCATTAAGCTCTCCTTAGTTACTCGCTATTTATCCATAAGCATTGCTAATGGGCTTACCATTTTTAATAAATCTTCAGGTTTTTTATTCTTATCCATAAGCATTGCAGCAGGGCTTGCCATTTTAAATAAACCACCCGCTGATTTATATTCTACTTTAGATGATGGTTCTGCCATGCCGTTACCATATTGATTTTGATAACCAATATCTGCAAGCACTGAATCTAATATCATACCTTGTCGAGACTCTGCTTGATCTGCTTTTTGTCTGTCAAGAGCTACTTTTCGATCTACTATTTCTTGATCTCTTAAAAGTTTATTATACTCAGCTTTTTGTTGGGCTGCTCTAACTCTTTCAGCAGCTTTAATTCTATCTTCTTCTATTGCTTGAGCTATAGCATTTCTTTTTGAAATAGGCACTGGCATACTACCATCAGCAGCAGACAATGGTCCGCTAACATATCCGCCTTTATTAAACAAACCAAACGCTTTACCAGCAAGTGCACCAATCGCTAAAGGTGCTAAGGGGCTTGCCATCATAGCCGCCAGTGGACCTGCACCAACAACTGCGGGGGCTACTGTGCCAGCAACTGCGGGAGCTACTGTCGATGCTACTGCGGGAGCTACTGTAGATGCTGCTGTGGGAGCTACTGTAGAAGCTACAGTTCCAGGAACAGTCCCAGACATCATTGTACCTGTAAGCTCAGCTGGAAGAACGGTAGGAGAAAAAGCACCACTCATACCACCCCCTGGTCCAATATTAGCTGAGGCAAAAGGTGCAGATGTAAATGAGGATGCGGGTGCGGTAGCAGGTGCAGGTGAAGTAAACCCTTTCCACATTTCTTTTGCTTTAGTTTTTAATGGATCTATAATGTATTCTGTTCCTGCTTCTTTAGCAGCTTTAGTACCTGCTTCCATAGCCATACTAGAGGCTTGCTCTTTAATCATATCTGCAGCAGACTTTTCTTGTGGGGCCATTTGTGGTGTAGGTGCTGTATATCGTGGTGATCCATTCATTCCTGGATGATTTCCAAGAGGACCTGCTAATGTTATAGGCATTACTTACCACCTCCGCTTTGAGTAGCTGTTTTTTGTTGTGGTGCATTACCAAGATATCCGAAGTAACGAGATGCTGAAGTATGCGGCGCATCTAATCTTTGTTGATTGTAAGCTTGTTTAGCTGAACCTACTTCTCCTAACCCAGAAATACCACGTTCTATTGTATCTTGACGATCTTTTTGTAATGCTAAAGAACGATCAGCTACTGCGCCCATCATCGCACGATCACTACGAGCAGAGCCAAGTCCACCTGCAGAAGCTGATTGACCAGATGCAGTACCCATAAGGTTTTGAAGATCACGTTGCCTAGCAGCATCAGTGTTATATGCCCCTGTTCCTGCCATTGCATCTTCAGCTGTTTTCTTTTGGGCGGCTAAGGCATTCCTCTGTTCATCTGTCATTGCAGCTACAATTGCGTCTGGGCCACCTGCCACATCTTCTTGATACTTAGTTGTTACATCTGAAAGTACTCTTTCAAGATACGGTTTAAACTCTGGGTCAATACCACTTGTAGTAGTAGTGGTACCACCCCCACCACCTTTATACACTGTTCGCGCACCGAAAGGCGCGTAAGCATCTCTAGTGAGTCTACTCATTAAAATCATTTACTTCTCCTGTATCACGCCTCTAACTGAAACGTGTAGTGCCGCATCATAGCGGTGTTGCAAGAAACGACCATAATCAAAAGCTTCTTGCTCGCCCATGATTGAGTCGGAACGCCATTGTTTGCCACCATATTCTTTAGTGTGTGCAATCATAGCATCGAATAAACGATAGATAGTATAAGCATTATTATGGTCATGATCCACAATACAATCTTTAACATCCATTATATATTCGTTATTGTAATAGTTAATAAACGATTCAGCAGAAAGAAAACCCCTTAGCGTTCCATCAATATAGTCACCTATAACAAGTGCATGAGGGGTTGTCTTTTGTTTTTCTATTAACTCAAGAAAATACTTTATCCATACTGCTTCATTACGAGAGTATCCAAAGTGATATTCATTATCTTGAGTTGACTTATTCATAAGCTGAATAGCTTCTAATACATTATTGTCCTCTAATTTTTTTATCATATTACCAAATCCAAAGCTCTATAAACCCAGGCTGTCCTGCCTCTGCAGCGGCCCCAGCTGAAGTAGCACCTGCACCACCAGCGCCTATTGAATAGGTTAAAACCTTTCCACCAACAGTTGAGCTTTTTATATAAACACTTGCTAACGCTGCTGGTTTTCCATTTGCATCTGCACGCGCCGATATAGAAGCAGTGCCATCTTGTCGACCACGACCTCCTTCTGCACCTCTACCTGTTTGAACAGAACCGCTTGGAGAAGCTGATGATCCACCCGCAAGTCCACTAAATGCAAAAGAACCAGCGGTACCACCTTTAGCAGTTATGGCAAGGCTTATAGAACTATTACTAATTGTAGTATCGCCTCCTGCAGTACCATTTGCATAAAGGTAGTCCTCACCTACACTAGTTCTTTTTCCACCACCGCCACCTCCACCAGAGGCACGAACATAAATAGCTATTGCGTTGCTAGGTACCGTGTAAGAACTTCCACTAGTTAAAGTAGTAACTACTTGAGGGCAATTAACTGATACAGCAAGTGCTTCTTGATTAGCATTTACTTGAGCTAAAACATCGCCTACTCCGGTTCTAAAGTTACCTTCGTTTGTTGAAGTAGCAGTTACTAAACCTTGTACTACTGATAGTGTTTTACCATTAATTGTCATATTAAAATCCCCTTACGATTCCATAAATAGTCCCCGATCCATTGGTAGTAAGACTAGTTGTGCCAACAAGAGTTGCATACGCCGTAGTTGACGTAGTGCCTGTAAGCTGTACATTAGTAATTTGTTCGTATGTATTTGTATAGTTATAAAGACCTGGAGTTGATTGTTCAAAAAACTCTTCTATGTTTACTGCAAACGCCTGTAAAGAAAAAGCAGTAAAAGAAGGTACATTTGTACCATCTGCAGTAAACTTAACTTCAAATCGCTGCCCTGCTTGAGCAGCGTTAAATTCAACTGCAGGGTCAATAAGTCTAAGAATTTCAGCCTGGTTTAGATACATACTAGTTCCAATACCTAGAACTGTTTGTCTTGAGTTATTATTAGGTCCATCGCTATAAAAGTCTACCCCATCTACTCCAACATAAAAGATAGTTGTTTGTGCAGATGTAATATCATCTACTACAAAGACTTCAATATTACCGCCATCAATAGAATAACCTGTATTAGCAGTAAAAGCAGGATAATAAAATCGTTTAGTTCTAAGGTTATTAGTTCCTGAGTTAGACGATAAATCTACTTGTACTGAAAAACGATAACGTAAGTCTGTAGTAGCACTGCCACTGGTTACAATACTGCCGTTAGCACTCCCAGTACCTACAATAAGATTATTAAGCCCATCAGTGTAATCATCAATAGTTGTTCTATGCGTACGTGTAGCAATTGCTGAACCATCTAAAGTAAGAATATTTTTAGATCCAATTACAAGAGTATCAACATCAATTTGATCTGCTGTAATTGATTTAGAAGTAATAGCAGCTGAAATAATACTAGGCGTAATTAAACCACCTCTAATATCTACATTATTAAACTCAGCATTACCGCTAGCCCTTTGTATTTGCCAACCTGAACTACCTGTTATGTAGTTATCTGATTGTATGTTAGTGCCAAAGTTTACAGAAGCAATAGGTGCATTAAACGATACTGTAGCTGTAGAATCAGTTGGGCCTTTAGTAATCCTATAACGAGCAGACCAAAACAAAGCTGTTGTACTAGTTATATTTACAACAACAGGTTGTGTTTGCCAACCACTAGTAAGGTTTGTAAAAATGCCTGTGTCAAAGTTATAATCACTAGCTGATGGAGTTCCAGGTGAAGAAGCACTAGCAGTTGAGTAATATACTAAACCACTTTCAATATCTGCTCCAGCTAACCCATTAGTTTTTTCTGCAAATTTAACAGGATTGCCAAATGTTACACTTGCTGCTGTTTGTAAAGCAGAACCTGAAGCAACACCCGATGCTCTATAAACAATATCACCATTCGCAGATAACGTAGGCGCACTTATAGACCAATTTGTAGGTGGTGTAAGTGTGTTTGTTACAAAGTTATAAGTGCTACTTGTTAAACCCGTATTGTCGTTTAATCGATATACTGCAACTTCTGCAATTGCTTTGCCTTCAATTTGAAAAGGCGTTGACCATACAAAAGCAGTTGCGCTTATTGCCTTAACTCCGCTAGAAGCCCAAAGTAAATCAGTACCTGTAGCACTTGAAGCACTATCATACCAATCTAAAGGTACTCCTGCAGAAGCTGAAGGTGCAGCGGGTGCTGTTGCTGAACGTCTAAATATAATGTTAGTAGACGCACCAGTTAGCCCATCTGTTCGTTGTGCAAAAACAACAGCACTGCCATAAGTTACAGTAGCAGAAGTTTCTAAAGCGGAACCACTAGCAATACCTGAAGCTCTATATACTATATCGTTATTACTTGTTAATGTAGGCGCAGTCGTAGACCAACCAGTAGGCGGTGTAAGTGTGTTTGTTACAAAGTTGTAAGTACTACTTACTAAACCTGAGTTACTATTAAGCCTATAGATAGCTACTTCTGCAACTGCTTTACCCTCAATTTGAAAAGGTGTTGTCCAAGTAAAAGTGTTTGCGCCTACAGCTTTAACTCCACTAGAAGCCCATAAAATATCTGTTCCAGCAGCACCAGAAGCACTGTCATACCACCCCGAAGGAACTCCAGCAGAGGTAGACGGAGTAGAAGGTGCTGTTGCTGAACGTTGAAATACAATGTTAGTAGACGCACCAGTTAATCCGTCTGTTCGTTGGGCAAAGATAACCGCACCACCATAAGTTACAGTAGCAGAAGTTTCTAAAGCAGAGCCACTAACAATACCAGAAGCCCTATATATTACATCACCAGTACCTGATAAAGCAGGTACACTAGTTGACCATCCTGCAGGGGGTGTAAGCGTATTTGTTGTAAAATCATATGTGCTATTTGCTAACCCTGCATTACTATTAAGCCTGTAAATAGCTACTTCTGCAACTGCTTTGCCCTCAATTTGAAAAGGCGCTGACCAAGTGAAAGTGTTAGAGCCTACTACTTTAGTTCCGCTAGCTGCCCATAGTAAATCAGTGCCAGTCGCACTAGATGCGCTGCTATACCATCCTGAAGGTGTCCCAGCAGACGCTGAAGGAGTTGCTGGTTGTGTAGCAGATCTTTGGAATATAATATCAGTAGACGCACCAGTAAGACCATTAGTACCATCAGCACCATTTTCTACCATCTTTACAGGCTGTGACCAAGTAAGGCTACTATCCGTACCAGTAGATCCTGTAATGGTTGCAATAGCAGTACAAATATAAACTGGGTTTGTTCCTGCAGGTATTGATGCAGACCATACTTCAGAAGCTGGACTTCCTGTTGGTACAGTTAATGTTGTTGTATTAAAATTATACGATCCACCAGAAGGTTGTCCCGGTGTAGTTGCTAATCGAATAAAAGCTTCACACACAAAAGAGCTACTGCCATTAACTGTAAAGATTGTAGGAGTAGACCAACTAGCAAACGGTATAATTTCTTTTTCTACGTTAGCAGAAATATTAACTACTGTTACCCATAAGTAATCTCCATTAACAGTGCTTGGAGGACTAAGCTGCCAATTAGCAGTTCCAAAAGGTGGTGAAGGAGAGTATGATATATTTTTATAATCATAAGTAATATCTACATCTACAGCTGCAGGAGCAGTTGCAGTTACTGTTCTTGTGTATAAATAAATAGTAGCTGCACTAATTCCATTTAAATTAATATTAGCTGCTGGTGCTGCTGCATTAATGCTTGGCGCAAGTAAACCTTTGTTAATAGCTTCAGTAACTTGATTCGCCCAAGAATCTTGTGGGCTATCCCCAGAAACTGGTGGACGAATAATAGACATTATCTAGTGCCTCCTTTAAGGATTTCATATTGTAAGCCTGAAAGATTCCAACTGTTAGTGCCTGTTTCAGTAAGCTTATAATTAATAAATCTTCCTGATTCTCTAACATCTATTTTATAATCATCATTAACAACAAAAGTATTAGACACCCCTGTAGTAGGGCTTAAGTCTTGTCCTGGCCTATTAGTGCCTAAAACATTCATAGTAAGAGATGCACCTTGGCCTTCTATTTTCATAGCAATAGACGCAAGTGTTTCAGTATCAAACTCTGGACTCATAGCTAATCGTCTACGTTCTATGTATGATTCATATGCAGCACCTGTTACATTTGTATAAGTTTTATCTGCATACATTATTTCAGTTCCATAAGAAAAAATAGGAACTAGATCATTGGGGTTTTGATCATAAGGAGCAATATCTCCTGATACAATAGTACTTGTAATACGCCGAATAGTCCATGTGTTATTACGGTAATTCCAACACAACACTTCATTAATTGTAGTACTAGTTCCTTTTGGATAACAAAACCAAATTTCATCTTTAGCTTGATATCGTAAAACAAATAGCTTTTGTTCTACAGCTTTATTAAGATTATCAAAAAAGTATTTTCTTACACGAGTATCTGATACTGATTTAATAGAAGAAGGATGACCTTCAAAAATATAAATGTCATTACTACCAACAACAATGTGTCTTCCATCAAACTCTTGAACTGCTTCTAAAGTTTGTGCGCCATAACTATCTGTTACTGTAGAAATAGAAAAAGGAATAACAGAACTTCCTGTTTGTTCTAATGAATGAATAGAACTGTTAGTATAAATATACATACGGCCTTGAAGCTCAGCCATGTCTTGAACAGTTCCAGTTGAAGATAAAGTAAATTCATCTGCTGTATTTACTCCTGCTGCAAAAGGATTCCAATTAGCTGGCATAGCTCCAGGCGCTGCAACATCAGATGTTCTAACAACACCTGCAAGTCTACGAAGAATTGTTGTATTTGTATTGTCATATTCTGTTAAGTTACCTGCTACTAATAAGTTTTTGTAAGCCCGAATAACTCCACACCTTACTTTTACAACATTAGTTGAACTTACTTTACAAATAACAGTATCACCGCTTAAAACCATAGCTGAACTAGGAGTAATAACTGTAGTGTTAGTAGCTACATTTATGCCACAAGTAAATGTTGTTTGGTTTTGACCAGCTGCATTAGTTGAATTACTACCTGTAGTTGTAAACTTAGCAAAGTTTCTAATTGTATTTGTTTCGCTATTAATAATAGTACAGGTAACTTCTTTTTTAGTAAAGTCTACAAGTTGTCCTAAATCAAAATCTAATGTTTGATTAGCAGGATCCCACACAGTAGATATAACTTCTTCATTAGCGTAGTAAGAATCCCATCCAGGAATATCATACATATTTAAATTACTTATATTAATATTTCCAGGAGTATCTTGTACATATAATGGTTTTTCAACTCCATTATTAATAATAAAACTAAATCCACCGTTAAATAATGTATGTTGCCATACACCGCCTTGAGGGATATTATCTTTTAAAACTTTAATAATTTGATTACCATCATTTTTAATTGCTGTTATTTTATCTACTGAACCATTATTAGTTACTACAATGTAATACCCTGTTCCGGCACCTAAATTAGGATTGTTCCAAAATGCTACATACAAAATAGGATCAGTGAAAGGCGTTGTTATCGCCTCTTCACCTTCCATTTTTCTTACAGCTCCATCTCTAAAACGAACATTTAAACAATCTGTAAATATGTTTTGAGCTAAAGAAACTGCAGGCATGTCAACTACTACGCCAGCCGAAGCTATATCATTAATCGGTATTATTTGACCTGCCATTTACTTCTCCTTTAAGAACACTCTTTTTGGCCAGTGAGCGGGTCGATAAAGCAAGCCTCAACCGTTCCCGTTTCTTGTACCACTTCCGCAGCTTCGCTAGGTACCTGCGCTTCTTCTTCCACGGTTTCTTCAATGGTATTGAGGATTCCAAACCGTTTTCCTGACATCCGGAACGTAGTGCATCCCTTCGCCCCGCCCTTCCAGGCATCAACATAGACCTTTTTAAAGTCTTCATAAGAGACATCATCTCCAACGTTACAAGTTTTTGAACATGCAGAATCAATATAATGCTGTGCTAATAGTAATACAGCTAAGTGTTCCTGCACCGAAATGTCATTTGCACTGCGGCCCTTGACACCACGTGCATAAGCATAGTCTTCTACTCTTTCAATAATCGGCCCATCAAATGTTTGAATGGTACGATCGTAGTAATGCGAAAATACAGGTTCAATACCACCTGAGATGTTGTCGGCCACAATAGATATAGTGCCAGTAGGGGCAATAGAAGTAAGGTGACTATTTCGGATACCATGTTCTCTGATCTCCTTTTTAACGGAAGCTGGAAGTGTACGAATAAAATTAGATTGTAGGTAGGCTTCCCGATAAAGTGGGAAGGCACCTTTCTCTGCTGCTAGTCGCGCAGATGCTCTGTAGCAATTGTCACGCAAGCACGCGAATACTTTTTCTGCCCACACAAGAAATTCTGGTGAGGCATACGGCATTCCAAGCAGTTCTCCGGCATTAGCCAAACCAGTGACGCCAAGTCCCATACGGCGCTTGTTCTTTGCTTCATCGGATTGTTGCTTAAGTGGGTAGATAGTTCGGTCAATGATATTGTCCTGTGCTCTGACAACTTCTGGAATATCCTTTTTAAATTGTGTAAAGTTAAAGCCATCAGCTTCAACATACTTAGTAAGATTAAATGAACCAAGTAGGCATGCACCATAAGCGGGTAGTGGCTGCTCACCACATGGGTTAGTAGCAGCGATCTCTTCACAGTAGTGAAGGTTGTTCATCTCCGTAATGCGGTCAACAAACAGCACACCAGGTTCTGCCCAATCCCAAGTCGACGACATGATTTCATCCCACAACGCTTTTGCGGATATCGTTTTGTAGTCGATGCCATCGAAGCACAGTGTGAAAGAATCGTCGCTATCATTAGTCAGCGCCTCCATAAACGCATCAGTAATACCTACACTAATATTAAACCCGGTTAGCTTATCGCTATTACGCTTAGCTTGAATAAACTCTTCAATGTCTGGATGGTCTACTCGTAGTACCCCCATCTGTGCGCCACGTCGATGACCTGATGATGCAATTGTTTGACAGACAGCATCAAAGATACCCATAAAAGAAATAGGTCCGGAAGACTGTGAGTCTAGTGATTTAATCCTTGCACCACGTGGGCGAATCTTACTAAAGTCGTAACCAATACCACCACCTCGGCGCATAGTCTCAGCGGCTTCAGCTGCTCTATCCATAATAGAAGCCATACTATCTTCAATCTCACCAGATACAAAACAGTTATACGCTGTTGTAATACGACGAGATCCAATAGCAGACTGTACTCTACCAGCGGGGAGGAACCTCATATTACCTAGAATATCTTCTAGGCTATATCGATGTTCTTCATTATCACATAGGGTCTTAGCAATTCTTTTAATCTTGTCATCAAATGTTTCATCTGACTGACGGTATTTCATCTTATCAATTTCTTCAGCAATGGTTGTAGTTGGTCCAGTATATTCAGTATTGTGCATATTTTTATTCCCCTATATGGTTAGATGCGCCTTCCTCTTATAGGGGACATTTAATTCAAATCTACACCATTCGCATTCTTTTTACAAGGCGATCAGCTCGGTTAGTTACTTGCTGATACCAACGGCTATCAACCATCTCGACAGCAGCCCTATGCCAATCACCAGCATCTACAGCAGCCTTCATACCTTTAAACTTACTTAGCCTAGGTCTTCCCATATTAAACATCATATTAGCAATGATCAATTGGACTTGCTCAGGCAGAATGCTAAAGTTGGGGTATAAGAGTGTGCACTCCGATAGCACTGTTTCGACATCACTAGCGAAGCACTCATTGACTCTATCTTCTGAGACTGGCGTTCCAACCGGTAGTCCATACTCAGGATCGCTATTGAGAATAAGGTGACCAATACCAAAAGTAGGGAGGCCAAGATGGTCCAAGTAGATCTCATACTTACAGCCCTCGTCAATCTTAAGTTCTTCTCTAAGGGTCTCTATATTCATTTAGTTAGTCCTGCTTTCTTTTCATATGTACGTAAAGTTCCAATACCAAGCATACCTCCTAGAACAGGCAGCAGGGTCCCCATATCAAACTCAGGTAGTACAGGTAGCTCTGTACCTGTTAAGGCTACCACAAAGAGCAGGATGGGCTGTAGAACAAAGTGATATGCAAAGGCTGATGCACATACCCAACCAACTGCCGGTCTCCAGCCACCTTTAAAAATACTGGAGCTAGCCGCCTCAGCTTTATTAATTTCAAGCTGCGCCATCAATTGTTCTTGGGCATGACGTTCCGACATTGTTGCAATCTCATGAGCAAGCTTTGCTCTTTGATCGGCATCAGGTATAAATTTATCTAGGATACCTGTGACTGGTCCTATAAGTGCTTCAAGCATAGTGTCCTCCTACAGTTCTTGTCCTTTTAACTGTACGCATTTAAATTGTTTAGGGGCTAGGTCATTACCTTGCAACTCCATAATAGCATTTCCCATTTCATAAGCGCGCTCTTTGCATTGCTCGTAGGTTTTGTATGGGCCCCGTGTATCGTTGAACTCCCAACAGTCTGTAGGTACAGACAAGCTGCAAGCTAGTACTAGTGTTTTAAACATAACTCATCGCCTTTACTACTGATACCATAACTGTTATAAGAAGACCTACGGCTACCACTAATATAGCTGTAACTATACTTACGGTTTTCATAGTATCTTCAAACTCCTTAGCCTTACGTATCATCTCTTGCCTGGCCTTAGCCTCAGCTTTTCGTTGTTCTTGTAGTCGTCTAGCACGTTCATCTACAATAGACTTCCAGGTGCCGTGACCAAACCTCATATCAATTAGAGTAGCTATCTCTTGCATTTTTTCTGCAGCAAGACGAGCATCGATAACTTCAGAGGCAACTCCTCCAATACCCCCAAAGTTATCGACACCTGACTTTTGATTTCTTTTTTGTTGTACTTGTTTCTCGCCCTCGAACAATTTATCTATATGCCCAGCTATATCGCTAATGTCATTACAAGTACCGATCATACTTTTAATGCCATCTACAGCGCCTTTAACTAAAGCTATACCTGCCATTGTTTCTGCGATCATTTAAGTTACCTCACAGTTTCATTAGGAGGGATCCTGCAAGACCAACCATTACTATAGTTGATCCCATTATCATTGCTTCTAATCTCCACATACGTTTGTCTAGTGAAGTTAGTTGAGTTTCTACTGAGGCATAACGAACTGCACATTCTTTTTCGTGTGCTTCTAGTTCTAGTGCCACACGAAGTTCAGGTGTGACTGCTTGCTCTAGGTTCATGATGCAGCAATAGCAGCGTTCCCTGCGGTAATAGCTGCGTTAAGCGGAGACATATCTTCTGTTGTCCAATAAGTTTTAGGTACCATAATTTCTAAGTGTTCTACGTTACGCTCTAAAACAGTTTCATCATCTGTATAATTATCAGGTGCAGCAATAACCGCATTAATTAAATTTACGCTATCCATACACGCACTATAATGTTGTGCAATTTCTTCGGCTGTAAGTGTGTCAGACATTATGCTGCCTCCTTTTCGGTTTCATCTTCTAAAGCATTTACTAGACGCTCTGCAAATGCTTCACGACCAATAACAAGTTGATCAAGGTTAAATTGTGTACTATTAATTTTACGATCTAAATCATTAACGTGATTTAATAGTACTTTTTGAGTATCTGTCATTTCATCAATATTGTATTCTTTATCGTTAACAGTTATGACGTTTGTTTTTTTCTCTGTCATTTTAGTCTCCTTATTTAATCGTTTATATTTTCTAACGCTTCAACTCTTGCAGCTAGTAAATCATTAGCAGTTTTAAGCTCTTTGATTGAGTTTAGCATAACCCAAAACAACTCATCGTTGTTGACTACTTTTATACCATTGTCTCTGGTTGTTACAGAGTCAGGTAATAGCGTTTCTAATTCTTGAGCCAAAACACCAACAATAGTTTTCTCTGTATTTAGACCTTCGTGTACAAGTCCATTTTCATCCGCTAACTCAGGATGAGCCGCAGCAATATCCTCGTCAGAAAGATAGTTATAAGTCTTTACATTTATTTGATCTAAAACAGCTAGACCTGTTGTGTAGCCTGTTATATTTGTTTTAATACGCTCATCTGATGTTGTAGACCATGACGAACTATTAGCTTCATTGTAAGCACCTGCAGCGCCTCCAGCAAAAAAAGTGGCGTTACCTTTACTTGTTAGGGAGGTGCCGATAACAATTTGTTTATACGCACTACCAGCCGTAGGGTTACAGCCATACCCTAGCAAAACATTAAATCCATTTTGTGCGCTAAGACTAGTATTAATACCGTGGCCAAACCCAATAATAACATTGGAAGACTGACGAACCAAGCCAGCATCAGAGCCTAGCATAATGTTTTGGTCTGCTGTTGTTATGTTTTGACCAAGATTTTTACCAACAGCAATATTCCTAGAGCCAGTATTTCCAGAGTAACCGTTAACAGAGCCAAACATAGTGCCAGACCCAATTCCAACATTATCATCGCCACCCATGCGATAACCGGCTTGATAACCAAAATAAGTATTATGTGTATCACCAGTGCTTGTTATTTGTTTACCAGCTTCAAAACCGATTTTCATGGTACCGGCACCGCCGGTTTGTGTAGTATCTGACGTTGAATGCATTGTTGTAGAGTTGGTGCCACCTACAATGTAAGCGCTACCGGCTAAAGCAATAAGACCTGTTGAAGAATCGTAGGTCATTACCTGACCGTTAGATGCACTCGCTTGCAAGCCTGGCATACGGAATCTTGTAGCACTTGCGTTACCGATAGTGATTTCATTAGAGACTGTTGCAGAAGAAGCATCTGCATCATATCCAAGAACAATATTGTTTACGCCCGTAGTAATACTATTACCTGCTTGATAACCTAAAGTAGAGTTATTACCACCTGTTGTTGCACTTCTAAGCGCTCTGTATCCAACTGCAACGTTATTAGCTGTAGAAGTAAAGTTTTCCATAGCCTTTTCGCCTACAGCAGTATTATTACCTCCACTTGCTGAACCGCTTACACCCTCTCCTGCGCTATAACCTGCAAAAGTGTTTGAAGCACCAGTAGCATATCGACCTGCATAAGTTCCGATAGCCATATTTTGTGCGCCAGTTTCGTTAAGGTATAGTGCTTCAGCACCAACAGCACAATTTAAACTGCCGGATGTCTGGCTGTATGAAGCCCTAGAACCTACTCCCACATTATAACTTGAAGTTCCTACTTTATTAGAAGCTCCTGAAGCACGTTCTCCTATGAAAACATTTTGGCTTCCACCTGTATTTGTCATTGCTGTAGAATAACCTATAAGAACGTTAGAGCCGCCGGAAGTCATTCCCCAACCAACTCCATAACCAACTCCTACTGATTCAATCATACCTCCACTAGTAGGAAAACAATATTGTCCAATAGCAACAAAGTTGTTAGTGCCTGTATAGGAACCACCTGCACTTCTACCAATAGCTACAGAACCACTTCCACCAGTTGCAGCATCTAAAGCTTGATAACCAATAGCAATATGTTCTGAGCCTGTAGTTATTTTTGAACCAGCAAAACCACCTACACTAACATTGTTAGCGCCTGTAGTAATGTCGTCTAAAGCATCTGTACCTATTGCTACATTATGAACAGCACTAGTTATAGAACTCAGTACTCCATAACCAATACCAACATTGTTATGACCTGTATAAGAACCACCAGACATAGCAGAATGGCCAATAGCAATACTAGTATGGCCAGATGAGCCACCTAAAGCACTGTACCCTATGGAAACATTAGAGTATCCTGTAGTAATAGAAGAACCTGCGTTCTTTCCTAAGTATACAGATTGGTCTCCGGTAGTTACATTTAGGCCAGCGTTATCACCAACTGCGGTATTCATAATTCCTGAACCTGCAGTAATATTAGTTAATGCCCCAGAACCTAATCCTAGATTATCGTTAGAATCGGTAAATGCATCGCTTAAACCGTTAATACTAGTAGCACCTGAGCCGCCGCCAACAGCGGCACCGTCAATGGTCATAGAGCCGGAAGTAGCTGAGATGTCATTAGTTTGATGGTTAATCGTTAAAGCCATTATCTACTCCTAAACGGCTGTTGAACCAGCCATGTCACTTTGCGCCATTACCCAAGAATAACACTTGTCCAAGAAGGCGTCGCCGCTAGAAGCGTTGATGTCGTCTAGATTTGCGTGGTAGCGCTTGAAATCTACCTCGCGAGTGTCATCATCTGGTGATGACGTAGCGTATGCTGACAGGTCAATCATCACTTGAAATTTTGGGTCTGTTCCACGTTGACGACTAATTGCTGCCATTACAATGCGGTAGTATGCGTTATTAAATGCAATGCCGTACTGACTTGCACCTTCTGCGATATTGTTTTGAATTGCCATTTTTTTGCTCCTTCTAAGCGTATGTGACTTCAGTGGTTCTGATGTTCGCCACGGTTCTGATATTGTGTGCAGCTTCGCCGGTAAACGTAATAGCTAAAGCACTATTTCCGTTATCGGCTGTTAGCGTTAGACCCCAGCTAGATTGATTGTCGATCACTGTGATTGCGCTGTTAGCCACAGTCGTTGTGCCGCCATCATTGACCAGCAACCCTTCGACACGCCAAGACGCATAAGACTGTGCGCCATTCTGCATTGCTGTAATCGTGCCATCGAACGTGATGCAAGTATCAGACAAGGCCACGATTTGATTGCCAGCATCAGCAGGATCACCATTGGTTCTTAGCAGTGTCGGCGTTGCGTCAGTTGTGCTGCAACGCAAAATAAACTGACCACCTTGTGCGTCACCATTAGCCGCAAATCTACCAGCCGCATAAGCATATTTTCCACGAATTGCTGAAGATGATTGCTGGCCAAAAGCGTATGACCCAGGCGACGTGGCTGAAGTATTGCCACCAATAGCCACTGAATTTGAGCCTGATGCGGTGGTGGTAATATTATTCCATCCAGTCGAAAGCGCAATAGAAGTTGATGAACTTGTTGCATACGCACCAATCGCAACCCCTCTAGCAGATGAGGCTTTTGCTTGTATCCCCATCGCAATGCTATTAGCACCTGTCGCACCATAGGTTGATGTGTTGTTAGTAATTGCTGCTGCAAAACTATTTATGCCAGCAGCCCTAGCTTGTCCAATCGCTGTTGCATAGTCTGCGGTTGCTTGTGCAGCAAATCCTATAGCATTAGCCGCTGTTGCAAGAGCGTCAGTAGCCGCACCAATAGCTAAAGAGCTAGTATGTGTGGCTGTTGCTACGTTGCCACCAGCAAAAGAATATTGACCAGACGCAACAGCGTTTCTTCCTAATCCAATAGACATTTCTCCAGAAGCCGTTGTTCCATTGCCAATAGCTACAGCATTTGCGCCACTTGCTGTTGGTGAAGTATGGCTGCTTGTGTTTTCAGCGTAAAGCTCCAGCGCAGAACCGCCAACAGCAGTGCCATCTAGCAATAAACTTGTTCCATCAGAGCTTAGTGTTACGCTGCTACCGGAGCCAGTGTTATCTAAATTAATTTCACCCATATCTATTACTCCTAAGCATATGTCACCTCACTAGTTGAAATATTAGCAACCCAACGGATGTTGTGAGCAGCTTCTCCTGTACAGGTAATTGCTAGTGCGTTGTTAGTATTATCAGCAGTTAAACCTACAGTCCAGCCGTTGCCATCTGCAAAAGTCTGTATGTTGCTACTTACTAATGTAGTTGTGCCGCCATCGTTTTTAAGCAGACCTTTAATTTCCCAACCACCTTGGTCTTGTGCGCCATTTTGCATAGCTACAACTGTGCCGCTAAACATAATGCAGGTGTCAGTAAACGCTACAAGTTGGTTAGTAGAACCTGCCGCACTTGTATTTGTACGCAAAACAGTAGGTGTGGCATCTGTTGTAGCGGCTCCTAAAACCATCATGCCGCCTTGTGAACCACCTACACCAAAACCACCAGAAAAAGTTCCTGAGAAACCAAAATATCCACCATAAGAATATTTGCCAATTTCTTTAGCTGAAGCACGATTTCCAAAGGCATATGATTCCTGACCAGTAGCATAGTTAGTGCTACCTCCTAATGCTGTTGCTCTTGTACCAGAGGCAGTATTGTTTTCGCCTCCAATTGAGGTTGCTTGAATGCCACTTGCTGTAGTTGTATTTCCAGAAATTGCTACAGATTGTGAGTTAGTAGACTTGGCTAGATACCCCATCGCAATACTATTAGCACCAGTCGCACCATAGCTTGATGTATTGTCAGTTATGTTCATAGCAAGACTAGTATTACCGCTTGCTAAACTCCTACCAATTGCCACTGCCCAACTATCTGATGCCTGAGAATATCCAGAACCAAAGCCACCAAGAGAAAGAGAACCTAAAGTTCCTGTTGCTTTTCCTGCTCCTAAGGCAACATTTTGACTACCAGTGGATTCTGAATTAAAACCAATTGCAATGCTGTTTGTGCCGCTACTGTCTGCACCATCTCCAATTGCGATTGCATTGTTGCCTGTCGCAGAAGGCTGCGCTGTCGGTGAGATTTCATTAGCAGCATAAAGGTCTGCACCGCCACCGCCGCCGCTTTGAGCAACCCAATCATAATCGCTGCCAGTCCAGCTTAAAACCTCACTCGCTGATGCGGTTGATGTGTTTAGATGCGTGTCAACATCGCTGTTGCTATAGGCTGTCTTACCATCTAAAGCTGTCTGTAGACCTGTAGTATCTGCAATTTGTAGTGCTCTTGCTGCTGCTTGATTACTAGCATTACCAATGAATACATTACCATCATTCAAGTTTGGAGTAGCATTAGTACGTCCTGCACCACCAACTTTAATAGTACCATTACTTGAGTGTAATCGTTCTACAAGACCTATGTTTTGTATCTTAGATGCTTCTCCTGTAGGAGGAACATTAGTTAATATACCAGCAGTTGTAGAGATGTATAAAGTATCACCTAAAGCCCAACCAGTATAATTCGTCTGAATACCGTGAACACTACCAAAGGTTATAACTTCTAGATTATTATTATCTGTAGCAGTTGAACCAGCTAAACCAAAGGCAGGCATCGTAGAAGCATTGCTAGCATCTGCTAGTCCTACTTCAGGAGTATTACCTGAGATACCTGAGATGTATATAGCCTGTCCTTTATTAATTGTACCACCTGATCTATTTATGGCTGTAAATTGAATAGCTCCGTTTAAAGGACCAATAAAATCAGGAGCAGTAACATTACCTGTAAAGGTTGCGCCAGTAAGCATTGCTGCACCAGCAGCGGTTACATTAGCTGTATCTGTTACATCTGCATTAGTCTCTATAGTATCAAGTTTAGTTCCGTCTACAGAAACATCACGACCATCAACAGTTTGTGTTCCTGTAAAGGTAAGATTACCTGCTACAGAAGTTGCCCCTAATGTTTTATTAGTAAGGGTCTGAGTACCTGTTAATGTGGCTACTGTGCTGTCAATGTCTAAGGTAACTGCACCACTAGTACCACCGCCTGATAATCCTGTACCTGCAGTAACTGCAGTTATATCGCCTACCGGAACAGTTGCTACTTGTGTATCTACATATGATTTAATTGCTTGTTGTGTTGATAAAGCTGTAGCACTATTAGATGCCATATTATCTTCATCAAGAATACTGTTTACAAGAGTAGTACTAGCTAAGTTAATACTAGGTGCAGTAATAGCACCAGTAAAATCAGCACCTGACAAAGAAGCAAATCCTGTACCTGACACATAAGCAGCTACCCAGGCTGAACCTGTATATACTTTCATTACATTATCAGTTGTATTAAAGTATAACATACCTGCTTGTAGTGGATCACCATCATTATCTACTGTAGGATCAGAAGATTTTTCACCAAGATACTTATCATCAAAATTATCAAAGGCTGCTAGCGCTTGATCTCTTGCTGCTTCGGAGGCTGTCTTAGCAGTTTCAGAAGCAGTAGCTGAGGTAGCAGAATTA
>ERZ887830.180-NODE-180-length-42215-cov-24.683088_pt1 | contig 42215 bp, 41 predicted proteins | sample MGYA00521101_ERZ887830 | MGnify/ENA primary metagenome ERZ887830 (study PRJEB32303, sample SAMEA104408592) | aquatic metagenome | biome: Marine water; feature: Pelagic; material: water | place: Baltic Sea | collected 2014-06-05T16:38:00 | depth 1,762 m ... | reverse complement strand
TCACTTAAAGATCCAAATGTGTATGCATCAAATGAATTTGAAGTATGTATGTGCAAATCACCAAAATATGCATTTTTATTTGGATTAGGCGAAGATAAAGAATCGGTGCCCAATAAATCAGCTACCTGATAATAAGAATCATCTAATGAGGTTTGGACTTGTTGTTCTTTATCTACGTCAAGAATAAACAAACCATAGAAAATAAAACCACCAAGGAAAAGGATTGATATTAATAAAACTCCACCAATCTTTTTTATCATTTAGTTATCTTGTTAATTTTCTATTTCTTTTTTTGAACATTAGCCTTCAGATAGAATTGTAGACTTTACTGATTTTCCTCGAAGAGCCCAAATCAATCTTGCAGCTTTAAAGAAAAATAGCCTTATAGTTCTATCAAAGAATGATATTTTCTCAATACCTGACTTAACTTCGCAGACTTGCTTGCCTCTAATTACTTTACCTGGAAGGATGCCTGTTGCTTTACCATTTCTACTAACAACATTTCCAGATTTAATGGTTGCTACATAACCTGTTGCATCTTGAACTAGTCGTCTTCCACCAAGAGGGAGATCATAGATCATTTTTGGATGACTAACATTTAGCTTATCCAAATTAATAATATTTATGTCTGCAAGCATACCTTGTTTAATTTCACCGCGATCAAATAATCCATAGGTTTCTGCAGTATCTTTTGTTTGTTTGCGAATTAATAATTCAAGAGGAAATTTTTTACCAGCTGTCCTATCTCTTCCCCAGTGAGATATATTCGTTGTTGGCATGCTGGCATCACAGATTAAAGCGCAATGAGCTCCTCCATCACTTCCACCGGCCACAGATGATTTGAGCTTATAAAGGCGTTCAACAAAATCAAGTTTATAATTTTCATAGGGTGTGAAACATGCATAAATTAAATTAGTGCCATTATTTTTCATCATCTCATCATACATAACTTCTAATTCTGAAATACCATTTTTTGATGCTATGTAAGAGATACTATGCTCTTTAGATGGCTCATAATTTGGAGGACTGCCTAAGATAAATTGAGTATCATAATTAGCCGTTAACTTAGCACCTAAATTTATATCTTTAATTAGTTCTTCTTCGTTTTTGTAATTCGATTTATCTACAAGCATCTTTTGAAGTTCCCCTTCTAAATCTGGTTCTTGAGATAATAGTTTAGATTTAAATTCAGGATCCTTCATGATCTGATACCTTTCTTCTAAGGAAAGATGAGCAATTTTTTTGTATGCTGGATATCTTATAAATGGGTGTAATGAGCTTTCGAAACAAAACATTAAACCTACATTTCTTCCAGGAAACTGTGGACGTATGTTTTTACCTTTTAAAAATTGTTCCTCAGCATATAAGATTGTTTTTACAGCATCGCCGCTAACTTGAGCAAAAGTTAGTCCGCAATCACTCTTATCAATATATTCTTCCATCCAAGACATCTCTATTTCTTTGTCTAACCAATCGGATACGATCTCCATGGTACCCTCTCCGGCTTTATCAATAGCAAATGCTAATTCCCTCATTTCAGCTGAACTTGCTTCAGTTCCAGGTACATACTTGCCATATATATCTCTGTGCAAGATTGTTCTTGAAGTACTAAATCCTAATGCACCAACCTCAATTGCCTCTGTAACGAGTTTGGACATTTTTCCTATTTCTTCTTTAGACGCATCAACTTGATTTTGACATCGCTCATATCCCATCACATAACTTCTTACTGGTCCATGAGCAATCATAAATCCCAAGTCCATAACAAATTCTTTCTTTTCAATAGCATCTAAAAACTCAGGGAATGTCTCCCAATTCCAATCAACTCCTTCATGTAATGCTGAGCCTGGAATATCTTCTACTCCCTCCATCAGCTGTATTAGAAAATCTTCATCTCCAGGTTTGACGGGAGCAAAACCAACACCACAGTTACCCATAATTGCTGACGTGACCCCATGCCAACTAGAGGGCGTTATGTAAGGATCCCAACAAACCTGACCATCATAATGTGTATGAATGTCAACCCATCCAGGTGTTACCAGGTTACCCTTTGCATCAATTTCCTCTTTCCCTGATTGTTCAACCTTTCCAATCTTTGATATTTTTTCACCGTCAATAGCCACATCGCCATAAAAAGCTTTATTACCCGAACCATCGATAATTTTTCCATTTCTAATTACTAGATCATGCATAATATTTCTCTACTTGTAGCTTCTAAAATATATTAAAGGATATTTCTTAAGCATTGTAATTTCTGTTCCTTATAAATAGAACAATAGAATACCAATAATAATCATAGATAAGAGAGATATTTTAATTCATAATAGAGATATTTTAATTCATAGATTTTTTTATGATTGCAAATGTTTAATTCATTACATAGACATAGAAACTTAAATCTTTTAGTAGAGAAACTATTAGATATATCTAGGGAGTCGGGTTTTTCAACAGACGATATTGTCAAATATACGAAAATAGATTTAAGCAAGCCAATACAAGAAGTTGAGATGCCTAGAATCATTGATTGCATCTATAACTATACAAAAGATGAGGCTTTGATGATTAAGTTGGGTCAAAGATTAGATATAACCTTTTTTGGATCTTTTGGTTTTGCTCTTATGAGTTGTTCAGATTCTGCAGCAGTAATTAAATTAATTAATCGATATCAATTATTACTTGGAAGTGGAATAAATTTTAACATATTGTCTGATTCGCATAACTCTAACTATACTGTAAGGGTTTCAATAAACATTTTAAACAATCTCCAAAAAAGATTAATAACTGAATTAATCATATCTCAATCGATTTATCTTATTAAAGTTATTACCAATCATGATAAATTAAATTGCAAAGTAACTTTTCAACATGAAGGAGTTAATAATAAAGAACTGTATGAATCAATACTAAAGTGTGATGTTGAATTTAATCAATTACATAATAATTTAATCCTACCTGATTTAAACAAGGAAAAAATAATCTCTGCAAATTCTGCTGTGCATATTATTTATCAAGAACAATGTGAAGAACTTTTACGAGATTTAAATAAAATAGAGAACTTCTCAGCTGCCGCAAGAAGAATTTTACTTCAAGCAGGAGACGATTTCTCTGATATTAAAGAAGTTGCCTTTAAGCTTTACATTAGTGAAAGTACTCTTAGAAGAAGATTAAAAGAGGAATCTACAAGTTACAGAAAAATTTGTGATGAAGTTAGAAATATGTTGGCAAAAAAATATCTTTCAACAACTAACTTAACAGTTTCTGATATAGCTACGTTGCTAAATTATACCGAAGCAGCAAGTTTTAGAAGAGCTTTTGTAAGATGGAATAAGCTTACTCCAAACGATTATCGTCATTCTAATAGCTAAAAAAATATAATACTGTTTATGCGCCTGTAGCTCAGTTGGATAGAGTACTTGGCTTCGAACCAAGGGGTCGGGAGTTCGAATCTTCCCAGGCGCACCATTTTGGTAAAAAACCCCTCCTAAAGAGAGGTTTTTAATTTTGCAATTAGATTTACTGGGGGGAGTAAAACTCTAATCGAAATCAATAATTAACTGTAAAACTAATACCGGTTGTTCTTGGTGGTCCACTAAACCATGCAATGGTACCTAAAGTCGTTGTTATGTCGCCAAAAGAACCATATCTGTATTCTTTATCAGTGAGGTTATCAACAAAAAGACTTACCTTCGCATTCTCACTTACCATTAAATTTATATTTAAATTAGCTAGAGTATATTCAGGGTTTGTAATCTGATTAGTGCCGCCATTTTGTGCACATCCCTCATACAAAGGAATCGTACCGCAATTCAAAGCTCTTTCTGACTGGATGTCATCACCAACAGTATTTGCTCTTAAAACAGTAATAGCTGGTATTTTACCAAGCATACCTCTATGAGTAAGCGAGATACTGCTTGAATCATTTTGACCACTAACATTATATTCTAAATCTGATGCTGGATCATCACCCTCAATATGACCAACTGACACTCCAAGCGAAAGAGAGTCGCTTAAATCATAGGAAATATCAAATTCATAACCTGACATTTCAACGGTTGGTTGAACCAACGTGACAATTGAAGCTTGTCCTGCAGCGCCTACCTCAGATGTAGCTACTGATTTATTTAAAAAATCTTGATTAAAAACTGCTGCATTAATTTTTAGTCTTCCATCCATAAATGAAGATTTAGTACCAAATTCCATAACTTCTGTAGTTTCAGCTTCTAGTGCCGCAGCTCCCGAACCTAAAACTGAATTGTTAGTGTTTCCTGGCATGTAACCTTCACTGTATGATGCATAAATCATATTACCGTTATCAAGTGTATAGTCAGCAATAAACCTCATTGAATCATTGTCATAAGTTCTTTCTATGGAGCAATAACCAGTTCCACCTGTAAGAGGATTTGAGAATGAGCCATAAACAGAATCACATTTTGATGCATGGAATCTTGCTCCTGGAGGATTTAAAGAAATTTCCCAAGCATCTCTTCCTGCATCCATAAATTGTGCGGTTTGATTTGCTAATGCCCTTAATGCTGGATTGATTAAACCAAGACCAAATGCATGATATGCAGGATTCAAATTCATTCCGCCCTCTGGATAGACAGCCCTGATATCGATTCCTTTAGTATCTTCTGATGTTCTATACCCTAAAGTAATATCAAGTTTATCAGTTACGGAATATACAACCTCTCCAAAGATAGCTTCAGAAACAGATCTTGAATGAACATATTCAATACCGCTAGAGTTTTGGAAAACAGCTGTTAAACCAATATCTACAATATTTATTGGTAATCCTGCAAGAGGCGATCCTGTACTTGCTGGAATTAATTGTGATGATGGCTCAAAACCAGCCGCACGAATTGTAGCTTGAACCATATTTCCATCAACTTCAGATTCAAAATAACCAAAAGCATATTGAAGTCTGTCATTCATAGCTAAACCATTAATTCTAATCTCTGTGGTTGAACCATCAGTATCCTGAGTTCTTGGACCAACAAGAGTTATATCAGGAAATTCAGTTCTACTTCCACCTGTTGCCCAGCCTGTCTCTTGGTCATCATGTTTAGCCGTGGAATGGATAAATGTAAGAGTACTATTAGATCCTAAATCATAAGTAAGTTTTAGAAGAGTTTTATCTAAATCTAAATAAGAATCACCGAAAGTAGCATCATGATATGAGTCATAATGCCCTGTTGCTTTACAATCATTAACAGCTCTTGTTTTCATTCCTTGAGTTACTACACCTAGCGCGGGCCCACCTGCCAACATAGGCGAATTAGTATAAACCTCACAATTTGCGTACACTGCTGTACCTGAAGAATTAAACATAGATTGTGTATATAAAAGATTTAAATCTTCTGTAATATCAACGGATAGCATTGCTCGAAATGTTTCGTTATCAATAATACCCCCATCATCACTAAAGCCATCTAGGTTATTTATATAACCATTTTGTTTCTTTGTTATCCCAACAACTCTCAAAGCAGCGTTAGATGTTAATGGCAAGTTCACCATCGCAGAGACAGAATTCAGATTTCTTTGTCCCACAGAAACTTTAACTGAGCTATTGAATTCACCAACTACAGGTAAATTATTATTTACTAAAATTGCACCTGAGGTAGTATTTTTTCCAAAAAGAGTTCCTTGAGGTCCCTTTAAAACTTGAAGATTATTGACATCAAAGAGATCAAACAATGATCCTTGAGGTCTTATCATAAATGCGTCATCAACATAAATAGCAATTTTATTATCGTATTGAACTGAGCCTCTTTGTGATCCCATACCTCTAACACTTATAGAGGCAACACTTTGATTACCTGCAGACTTTTGAATCATCATATTTGGAACAAGACTTCTAATATCTTCCATATTAGTAATGCCCTTTTCAGCTAAGTCAGTTCCTGAAAAAGCACTAATAGCAATTGGCACATCACTTACAGACTCTTCTGTTCTTCTTGCTGTCGTAATGACCTCTTCCATTGAATCTATAGACTCATCTGATGAATCTTGTGCTTGTAAATTAAAAATTGATAATGTGATTGCTATAAAAAATAGCTTATTTATGTTCAATTTGATCAACATATTAATATCCCCCTTAAAGAATTAAAATTTAATTTATCATGTAAAAAAATCTTACTAGGAGATAAAATAAGCCACACATAGAGATATTTTCAGTCTTTAATTGTAAGAAAAATTGCGCCTGTAGCTCAGTTGGATAGAGTACTTGGCTTCGAACCAAGGGGTCGGGAGTTCGAATCTTCCCGGGCGCGCCAATTTAAATATAAGTTTTAGAAATTAGGTAGTTTCTACTTCGCCACCATTGGAGAGCCATTCCCCAAAACCACCAATATTAAAAACATTTTTAAAACCAATGTCTTCTAAAGCTTTAGCAGCCAGAGCAGAACGATAACCACCAGCACAATAAACAAGAATAAATGTATCATCATTTATGGTTATCGGGTTGTGTAAAGAATTGGGAGCTAATTTAAATTCAATTACCCCTCTTGGTATATTTATAGCATTTTTTATTAAGCCAAGGCTTTGAACTTCAGATTCTTCTCTAACGTCAATTATTACATGTGGCTTATTATCTATAATACTAACAGTCTCCTTATAAGTAAGTCTTTTAATCTGGTTATTAGCTTCTTCTAGAAGAGTATTTAATGAAATATTCATTATCTTAAAATCCTTTTAGGTAATTTATTATTATTAGATGTTGCTAAAAATATACCCATTAGAACAACAAGGCAACCAATAACGACGCTAATAGATATTTTTTCATCAAGAAATATATATCCCCATAAAATTCCAAAAACAGGAAGAAAGTAAGCAACAATTGAAGTCTTCACAGCTCCAATTTTATCAATTAACCTTACATAGCCCAAGAAACCTAACCCAGTTGATACAGCGCCAAGCCATACAGCAGAAATATTGGCTTCAAAAGATGGTATTGATTCGGGTAAATATATATAAGATATTGGCATCATTAACACAGCACTAAATACTATAGACCAGCCTATAAGAACTAATTTATTGGTTTTTGCTGAGTTCTTTTGTATGAAAACTGTTGAAAGTGAATAAAAAGCAGCAGCAACCAAGCATGAGATGCTAGAAATTAAGGTAGCTTCAGAGTTCTGAGGATTAACTAAAATAATAACACCTATGAAGCCAAGAATTAATCCAATAATCTGTTTTAAAGTTACGCTTTCATTAATCCAAAAATATGCAATAACCATAGTATTAAAAGCTGTTGTTGCATTTAATATAGCCAAAATATTAGAGCTGGATCCAAGGCTTGCATAAGAGAATAATGTAAATGGAATCATATTATTTATTACACTGAGAATAAGTACATGTTTCCAAATTGGTGCCAATAAAGGTAAATACTTTTTTCTGAGTAGAATTGGTAAAAAAATTAAAGAAGCAATTATTAATCTTGCGTTAACAAGAGCTACAGGTCCATATTCGGGTGTAGCTACTTTAATAAACATAAAAGCACTTCCCCATAGAGCTCCTAAGAAAATAAGTAAAACCCAATATTTAAATTCCATTTATATGCATAAAAAAACCCCCAAATAAATTTGGGGGTTAGTAAAAAAATCTAGTTTTTTGAATTAAGTCAATAAACTAGCCAGAAACCTAAGATTTGCCCTGTGTCAAAAGGCAGACCCTCCGTTTCCTATTGTTTTATAAATACTAATAAGATCACCTCCTTTGTCAGGGTAATAATATGATATTTGTAGATCCCCTTAAAAAATCTACAAATAAGACACCCTCTTAAATTATATACATAACATCAGGTATTAAAAGCTTTTAATATTAAAATATTTTAAGAAAAAAGCTCAAGCTGTTTTGATGGAATCAATAAAGAAATATTAGAGTTATTTATCTGGCTTGTATTTAGGTATTTCTCCAGATCATCTAAATTACCTCTAAAGTATTTATAAGCTATGGTCTTTTTTGAGGAATTAATATCAATAGCTTCATTAAGCTCGCTAATAATTAAATCATCAGTTTTTAAGTTAGTTAGATTATTCATAACCTATGATTATACTGTATAAATATACAGTATACAAATCAGTTTTTATCTATTCTTAGAAGTCTATTAGTATTAAGAGTTGAAAATACAGCCATTAAAAATAAAATAAGAAGAAATGCTCCAAGCATATCGCCAATAAAAAATCTTGCTATTACAGTTACATTAAGATCGATATTTGCAAGTATTGATGTAATCAAATTAGCGCCAATAGCATTAAATAATGCGGAAAGGATAATAACAAGAACCAGGGACCTGTAATTTGTAAAATTAATAGGTGTGATTATGGTTCCCTTAAAATTAGAGCCTGACCATTTAACTATTTCGCAGGCAAGAACAACGCCTCCTAATGAAGCTATGCTGGCATAAGGCCATACATCAAAATATTGCTCGGGATATACAAGCATTGGTCCAGAAATTTCTCCTGCATACAAGGCAGGTATGGATTTATAACCAAAGTAACATACTCCAATAACCCTTACGCCATGAGGCAAATATATCAGGCTTCCAACCCACTCCATCTTTTCTACATTAACAAATGCTAGATAGGACCAAATAGCGTAGACCATTATTGCAAAGATATAGATAACCACTGATGAAAGAAACCAATTTTTCATATTAAATTTTTAGTTAGGTATATTGCTACAAAGAAAGATTAAGATAAAACTCGCGCTTATCTATGTTGGATTGTGTTACATGAAGCATAGAGTTATGTTCAAGTTTTTTAATTGCCTTATAGACAGTTGATCTTGATAAGAAAGATTCATTGATAACATCTGTAATATTACATCCGCCATCCCTTTCAGAAATTTGAGAGATAGTATAAAAAACTTTTTTCTCTGTAAGAGAGTAGCCTGCTAGATTTATATCATTTTCTAGACTCTGTAACATGTCTAAGACGTTATTTATTTTTTTAGTGAAATTTGTCATACGAAGAAAGTTTAATATAAATACATTAAAAAATAAACAGTGATTAGATATGTTGAGCTTTGGCGGAGAGACGGGGATTCGAACCCCGGAACCAGTTACCCAGTTACTACCTTTCCAAGGTAGCGCAATCGACCACTCTGCCATCTCTCCGGAGAAAGCATTTTACATGATTTAATAAAAAAGCCCCATAAGGGGCTTTAAATTCATCAATTAAAATAAGTTATTTAAAATTTACTTCTTGTAAAACTACTAAATCAACTATTTCGCGCATATCTCCATAACCACCAGCAATATTTTCTTGATCTGATTCAGATAATTTTTTTCTCCAAGCGTCCATGAATTCATTGTACTTTTTCTTATCTGGACCCATTGCAGCTAAATTTTTATATCTGATTGTTAAAAATACATTTGGGTCTGTTCCTCCAGTATTAGCAGTATAAACAGCACACCCAATGATATGACCAAGGTCTTTTTGAATGTTGCATGAATCTACCCAGGTTTTTTTAATACCCATAAGATAATCATCTTTCATATTTGGCTTAACTGTAACTACAGTCATCTCTACAACCTCTTCACTAAGCTCATAGTCTACCCATGGTTCAGCTGTTACAAAAAGGGGAAGTGCTAATACGGTTAATAATAATTTTTTCATTTTCTCTCCTTATTTAAATGAATATTAATCCTAATAAAAATCTACTGAAAAGAAAAGAATAAATTATAGATATAATTTTATTGATTAAAAAATCTAAAATTTTTAAAAAATAATTTTTTAGAAGACGACCTTGTGGGGTTAATATCAATGCCACCCCTTCTCATAAAACGACCAGAAATTTCAAGAGAAGTGCACCCAAATTGATTTTGAATATCTTCAAACATACTCTCTACACAATGCTCATGAAAGTCACCTCTCTCAGCATAAGATTTAAAATATTTAATGAGCCATGAAGTATTTAATACCGAACCAGAAGTCAGGTAGATATTTGCAAAATCAGGTTGGGAGGTTACCGGACAAATAGAGCGAAAACCAATGAAGCAATATATCTGGTTGGGTTTTGTATTAACTGCTCTTAGTGTGTTTAAGTTAATACAATTAGGGCTTTCACTAAATTTTGAAATAAATTTTGCTTTGACTTCTGACTTAGTTAGCTTGTTTAAATCTTTTTTAACCTTATCAAGAGCTTCACTATCTTTATTAAATTGCTTTTTATAAAAAGAATTTAAATATATCTTTAAGGATTTTGACTCAACGGTGAACTTGGATATAGATGGTATTTGTATCTCTAAAACCTTTAGGACCGGTACCTTATTTTTATCTAAAAAAGTAAATTCATAGGCATTCCAATAATCCACCCCATTCTGCTGAGGTCTTTGACCCCTATCAATTGGGTCTAGAGATTTTGATGAAGCTTGAGAATAGCTTTGAACCTTTTTACCTAGAACTTTTGCCATTACTGTCTAATACCAGTTCCTTTATTTAAAAGATAAAGACATGAGCCAGTAAGTATTCCGATGAAAGAAAAAATCATTCCTAAAGCGAAATAGATTGATACATCGCTGACACCAAGCATCCCCTCTCTAAAAGTATTTACAACATATAGCATTGGGTTAGCCATTGATATGTTTCTCCACATATCAGGGAGAATATTAATTGAATAAAAAACACCACCAAGATATATCAAAGGAGTCAAAATAAAAGTTGGAATAATTGAGATATCATCGAAGCTATCTGCAAAAACAGCGTTGATAAAACCCATTAACGAGAATAGAACTGCGGTCAGGACTAAAACCAGGATTGTTAATGGAGGATTGGCAACAGTGAAATCTGGATAAAATATCAAGCTTACACAAAAAACAATACATCCAATTAAGATGCCCCTTGCCACTCCACCAAGAACAAAACCAAGCAGTATTACCCAATTTGGCATTGGTGAAATCAATAACTCCTCAATTGATTTCTGGAATTTAACAGAATAAAAAGAGGAAACTACATTGTTATAAGAGTTAGTGATTACAGAGAGCATAATAAGACCAGGAATCATAAATTGAATATAATCAAACCCATCCATTGAACCAATTCTTGGTCCTATTAGAGAACCAAAAATAACAAAATATAAGGACATTGTTACAGCTGGAGGTACAAGTGTTTGAACCCATATTCTTAAAAAGCGCCTAATTTCTTTAATTGTTAAAGTCCATAAGGCAGTAGATACACTAAAGTTTTTTTTCATTATTTTTTTACCATTTCAATAAAAAGCTCTTCAAGTCTATTAGATTCATTTCTCATAGATTTAACTTTAATACCCTTTTCAGATAGCTTCTCAAACAAAGCATTAATTGACCTATCCTTATTTACAGCGGCTATCAAGGTCAATGGATCTTCTAACTTTAAAGGAAATCCCTCTATTTCTGGAGCCTCACTTAAGGGCGAGTCTAGATCAAAAACATAACCTTGAACATTTAAAGACCCTAAAAGATCTTTCATCCCAGTATTGGCTACAATCATACCGCCATCAATAATTCCAATATTTCTACAAAGCTGTTCAGCTTCTTCTAAATAATGAGTGGTAAGAATGATAGTTGTTCCATTTTTATTAATCTCTTTTAGAAAAGTCCACATCTCTCTTCTTAATTCAATATCTACTCCTGCGGTTGGTTCATCAAGAATAAGCAGTTTAGGTTCATGAACTAAAGCCTTGGCTATCATTAGCCTTCTTTTATATCCCCCTGAGAGGGTTCTAGCTTGAAGATCTTTTTTATCCCATAAGCCTAATCTTTTAAAGATAGACTCAACTCTTGGCAATGCCTCAGATTTTGAAATTCCATAAAATCCAGCTTGGGTAACTACGATATCTATAACCTTTTCGAATTGAGAAAAATTAATCTCTTGAGAAACAACCCCTAACATCATTTTTGCTTGTTCGTTATTTCCATCAGTGTCTATGTCAAAGATTTTAACTTTTCCTGAGGACTTAGTGACTAAGGAACCAATAATACCTATGGTAGATGATTTACCTGCACCATTAGGTCCAAGCAGTGCATAAAAGTCGCCTTCATTCACAGCAAAGGAAATCCCCTTTAAAGCCTCAACTCCTCCAGGATATGTTTTTTTAAGATCAGTGATCTCTAATGCGAATGCCATAATTGTTTAACTCTCAGTTTTATCTAGTCCGACTACAAGAATACTTAAGATTATACCAACTAATAGACCAACCCAAGCACTAAAAAAGGTTATAAAGACAGCAATTAACAGTGCCGAGGCCATTTCAGAATTCTTCTTAGGTATTGCCATAGCAACATAGGCACATGCAAATCCTGTAAGAATGAGAGTGAGAGTTAATGCCATCTGCATCAATGGCTTCATTAGCGTTATAAATGGAAGGGTGAAGTAAAGAATTGGTAATGCCATTAAATAATATGAGCCCAGCCCATCATATAGCGATGGCATTTCCTTAAAACCTTTCTTCCATCGCTCCACGACAACAACATGGACACCAGTCCACAAAGCCCCCTGAGTTGGGAAAAAGGGATTAATCATTAGGCCCAAAAGATTCCTTGCTGCAATAGAAAGATGTGATCTATCAAGATTAATATCTAAAGGCTCATCAGGTCTTGATTTTTGGGCGTCGTTAAGAACTTCATTAGCAGTTATTAAATCTCCAAACAAAAGTGTATATCCAATTATTACCAAAGGAAGCGCCTCTAAATACATCTCTATAGGAGGAAACCCAATCGCAAGCGGAGACGTTTTATTAAAGAGTGTTACTACATCTGGTATTTTAAAACCCCACTCAATATTAAATGTTACTTCATTACATAAAAAAGCAACCAAAGCCGCAAGAATAAATCCAGGCAATAAACCTAGTGATCCAACTTTATTAAAGAAAGAATTGTTAGCAGCAAGCTTCTTAAAAGGATCAGAAAAAGTAGTAATAATACAAACACTTATAGCAATAAACATAGATATAGGCTGTATTAATAGTTTATCTATATCTGTAACAAATACTTGATAGAAAGCAGCTAATGCAGCACCTAAAATAATTCCAGCTTTTAGCCCATTTGGAATTACTTGTATTAATTTCTTACCCCATCCTGTTACGCCCAATATAAAAACTAGGAGGGTGAATTCAATGCATATAGCTGCCATATACTGAAAAGTGGCTACATCATAAACACCTGTGAACTGACCCTTTGCTGCAAATGCGGCTATAACAATAGGCAGTGCAGGCGTTATCCATCCAGGAGCCATAGGCTCACCAAAGATAATAGGACCTGAAGCAATTAAAGTACCTGATATAAAGCTAAGAGCTATACCATCCTCAAAACTTAAACCAAGGCCCATAGCAACTGGCACTGCTGCAAAAGCTGTAGCTCCTGAAATTACCATTCCTTGGAAAAATTCGCCAGCCCTAAATTTGATATGGATAAACGGAATTCTTAATGTGAAAGGACCCCACCTGAGACCTTTACTAGTTGTTGTGGTTGTTGAATTATTCATTTTGATAGATTAGACATCCCCTCCTCTAAACCTTTTAATGTTAAAGGATACATTCTATCGTCAAATAAGTCTTTCATTATGCAAATTGAAGAGGTGTAGTCCCAGTGATCATCTGGAACTGGATTTAACCACGCCAGGTTATCAAAGTGATCGGCAAGTCTTTTTATCCAAACATGACCTGGCTCATCATTCCAATGCTCGATACTGCCTCCGGCATTAGTAATTTCGTAGGGAGCCATTGTTGCATCACCGACAACAATAATTTTATATTCAGATGAAAATTTATTAATTAAATCTTGGACAAGGAATCTCTCTTGAGACCTCCTGTTATTGTCTTTCCATATTGATTCATAAATACAATTATGAAAGTAATAGTATTCTAGATGCTTGAACTCAGTTTTTATTGCTGAAAAAAGTTCTTCACAAAGTTTGATATATGGATCCATTGAGCCACCGACGTCAAATAAAACAATTACCTTTACAGTATTTGACCTTTCAGGGACCATATGAATATCTAAAAAGCCGGCATTTTTTGCAGTTGATTTAATAGTGTTATCCATGTCCAACTCGAGATCATTTCCTTGTCTTGCAAATTTTCTGAGTCTTCTAAGAGCCATTTTAATATCTCTAGTACCAATTATGACTGAGTCATCAAGATTACTAAATTGTCTTTGCTCCCATACTTTTACAGCAGTTTTTTGACCGCCTTCTCCGCCAACTCTAATGCCCTCAGGGTTTTGGCCGCCATGACCAAATGGAGATGTTCCATTTGTGCCAACCCATTTATTACCACCCTCATGCCTTTCTTTCTGCTCTTCAAGTCTTTTTTTAAACTCATCAAGTAATTTATCAAGGCCGCCTAGGGATTTAATCTTTTTTAGTTCTTCAGGATCTAACTCTTTCTCAAAAGCTTTTCTTAACCAGTCTTCTGGGATTAGGGCTTGGAATATATCCTCTAATTTTTCAATACCTCTGAAGTAGATATCGAATGCTTTATCAAATTTATCGTAATGCTTTTCATCCTTTACAAGTATTGCCCTAGATAGATAATAGAAATCATCAATGTTTGCGTAAACCATTTGTTTTTCAAGAGCACCTAATAGATCAAGAAGCTCCCTTAAAGTACATGGAACTCCAGACGATCTGACAGTTTGAAAAAGATTTATTAACATTTATTTGCTATTGGCTTCTCTTCTAGACATAAAGGCTAGCCTCTCCAGAAGTTGAACATCTTGTTCATTTTTAAGAAGAGCTCCATATAATGGAGGTATAGCTTTTGATGAGTCTGCGTTCTTTAAGATTTCATCAGGCATATCATCTGAAAGTAAAAGTTTTAGCCAATCAATTAACTCAGAGGTAGATGGTTTCTTTTTTAATCCAGGTATTTTTCTTAGATCAAAAAATATCTCTAAAGCTTCATTAACTAGTTTCTTTTTAATTTTTGGATAATGAACATCGACAATCTTATTCATTGTGACTCTATCCGGAAATTGAATGTAATGAAAAAAGCATCTTCTTAAAAATGCATCAGGAAGTTCTTTCTCATTATTTGAAGTTAAAATAATTAAAGGTCTGTGCTTCGCCTTAATGGTTTCACCAGTTTCGTAACAAAAGAATTCCATTCGATCAATTTCTTGGAGCAAATCGTTAGGAAATTCAATATCAGCTTTATCTATTTCATCAATTAAAAGAACAACCTGTTTGTCTGCTGTAAAAGCCTCCCAGAGCTTACCTTTTTTAATATAGTTAGCTATATCCTTTACTCTTTCGTCACCCAATTGCGAATCTCTTAATCTAGTAACAGCATCATATTCATATAAGCCCTGAGATGCCTTTGTTGTAGATTTGATATGCCACTCTATGAGATCCATTTTTAATGCCTTAGCAACTTCCTCAGCAAGAAGAGTCTTACCTGTTCCTGGCTCCCCTTTAATTAAAAGAGGTCTTTCTAAAGCCATAGAAGCATTAACTGCCATACTGAGATCATCTGTAGAAATATAATTTTTTGTTCCTTTAAATTGCATTTGGATTCCTTATCTTATTTTTTTTATGAAATTTTATCTTCTGATTTTAATATTCTAGTTAGTTGTCGGCCTGAAGCAACTAAATTATTGTTTAAATCCCAAATATTACAATCTTGCTCAAAATATCCCTTATGAATATCAGATGCCTTGAAATCTACAAAAAGGATATTTGTTGTTGGGAGCTGTCTAATATGAGTTGTAAGTGTAATTGTTGGAATCCAGCCTAATGGCCCATATTTATTAGATACAACTGGAGGTAATATATCAGTATAAAAAGATAAGCAAAATTGATCAGGCATGCCTCCATCTAGTTCTAAAAATGCTGAACATCTAGCTTCTGCGTCTTCCTCAAGCTTTTCTTTATTCCACCATGCATGGTCTGGGTGAACAAGACATTTGAGTTGCTTTATAAAGTTGGGAGTGAAGCCCTTGGATATTTTGTCATAATTCATTTCAACATAATTAGCCATATTAGATTCATAAAATATTTTTGGTAAAGGAGTGTTGAGTCCAGAGTAACCTTTCATGTGTTCAAAATCTGAACATGTGCCAGTAAAGACAGCGCATACTTTATCATCTTGAATTGCTCTAACCACGCCTGAAGAGCTACCTCTGCCGATTTTATATATATCGACAGTTAAAGTGAGATCATCATTCTCAATTCTATCTAAAAAATGAACAGAGGAACTTATGGCAGTGGCATGAGGAAGAATCGTTACCAATGCCTTATGCATTAGTGCCTGTAAATATCCTCCATGAGGTGTATTACCCACAAAGTATCTATTATCGGGTTTTACCAAAAAAATATTCTTTTCTATGTGTATTAAAGCTAGGGCTTCTTGAAACTGATTGAATTGATTCATGATTCAGCAATTTTAGTTCATAATTCATATTATTAAAAATCAACCAAGTAGAAATGAATAATTTATTTGATATAGCCTGTAACTTTTCAAGCGATCGTTTTGATAAAGATTTAGATGCTGTTATTGAAAGAGCAAAAATTAATAATGTAAATAAATTTTTAATCGTTTCAGCCTCATTGAATGATTTTGAAAAAACTTACAATATCTATAAAAGTAATCTCAAAGATGCATTTTTTTCAATTGGAACACACCCCCATCATGCAGATGAGATTAATGAAGAACAAATTAAAAATATGAGGAGATTGGTTGGTGAGCATAATCCTAGTTGTATTGGTGAAACAGGATTGGATTTTTTTAGAAACCTCTCTTCTCATGATGAGCAAACATATGCATTTGAAGAACAAATAAAAATTGCAATTGATTTTAATAAGCCTTTGTATCTTCATCAAAGAGATTCGCATTCTGAATTTATTAAGATAATTAGCGAATATAAAGACTATCTTCCTAAAAGTGTTGTTCATTGTTTCACAGGAACTCAATCTGAACTTGAGGATTATCTTGATTTAGGCTTTTATATTGGTCTTACGGGATGGATTTGTGATGAAAGAAGGAATGTAGAACTAAGACAATCTATTAAAAATATTCCTTTAGACAGGTTGATGCTAGAAACGGATTGTCCATACCTAATTCCAAGAAATCTTGATAATAAACCTAAAAACAATAGGAATGAGCCTTCATTTCTTCCACATATTGCAAAAGAAATTTCTGGTTTAATGGAAATTACTCCTAACGAGCTTGCTGATAAAACTTTTAATAATAGTATTCAATTCTTTAGTTGAAGCAATCCGGATTTAGGTTGAACCTGCTACAAATATCTAGATTATTTGATCCAATTTTTTTGGCATTGTGTCTTACCTCAACTAAGTCTTCAGAAAATCTTGGCGATGGAGCTGGTTGAACAAACCCATCAATATCAATAAAGGCTCCTCTAGCTAGATTATGATCATTCAACTTTGCCTCAGTCATATCTAGGACTGGCGTGACACAAGAGTCTGTACCCTTAAATATTTCAACCCATTCATCTCTAGTTTTTTGTAAGATATTTTTAGTAATTACTTGCTTGAGTTCAGACCATTTACTTTTATCCATATGATTATTAAAACGGTCATCATCAATCATTAATTTATCTAATAAGATTGCATAGAATTGAGGTTCTATTGAGCCTATGGCTAAAAACTTACCGTCAGAGCATTTGTATGTATCATAAAAATGAGCTGCCCCATCCAGGAGATTTGATTCTCTTTTGTCTTCCCAGTGACCCATTTCTTTGAGGGAATAAAAAAAACTCATTAAAGATAAACTGCCATCAATCATAGCAGCATCCACTACCTGCCCTTTTCCAGTCTTTATTGACCCAATGAGGGCAGACAAGATCCCAATTGCTAGCTGAGCGCCTCCTCCTCCATAGTCACCAACCAAATTAAGAGGTGCTTGCGGATTTTCTGATGATCTACCCATTGAATGTAAGGCTCCTGATAAACTAATGTAGTTAATATCATGTCCGGCTTGTTTGGACATAGGACCATCCTGGCCCCACCCGGTCATTCTTCCGTAGATCAATGACTTATTAACAGATAAGCACTCTTCAGGGCCAAGTCCTAGTTTTTCCATAACCCCAGGTCTAAAACCTTCAAAAACAACATCTACATTTTCAATTAATTTTAATATTTCATTGGTGGTATCTGGATTTTTTAAATCAGCAGTAATGGATAATTTAGATCTATTATGAATATCAAACTTATTATCAATGCCTGCTTGATCTTTTCTACTTAGCCTAATAACCTCTGCACCTAGATCAGCCAGAATCATTCCACAGTATGGACCTGGCCCAATGCCTGAGAATTCTAAAACTTTTATTCCATGTAAGGGTCCCATAATCTAATCTTATTGGAAAACTTTAAATTTAACTAATAAATTTGGCAGTAATGATAAAGATGAAATAAACGCTATTAGCATCGCTAAAGCTGTAAAGATACCAAACAACCTGGTTGGGAAAAAGTTCGATAAGGCAAGTATTGAAAAGCCTGCAGCAATTGTAGCTGCGGTATAAAATATTGCCCTTCCAGTAGTTGTATGCGCATTGATAAGAGCAGTATTTGGCGATCCAGTAAGCTTGATTTCTTTCTTATACCTGTAAATATAATGAATTGTATTATCTACAGCCATGCCAACACTTATTGCAGCAACAGTTATCGTCATAATATCCAGTGGAATTTTTAAAAGGCCCAATAAACCAATAACAGAAAGAGCAACAAATATATTGGGAATTAAACCAATTATCATAATTTTAAAAGATTTAAATATTAAGAGTAGCATCAAGGCAATTACCATAAAGACAAGTGATAAGGATCCAATTTGAGAAGAAAAAAGCGATTGGAGCATATTGTTATATAAAACAGCAAGGCCGGTGAGCTCATATTGATCTTCAGTTAAATTAAACTTTGTCTGCAGATCGGTATTAATTTTTTCAAGCAAATCTTTTCTGTTTAAATCAGAGGATGACTCATTAACCCTTGTTGAAATTCTTACAATGGAATCATCTTTATTAATATATGAATAAAGCAAGGTTTCTCTGATGTCTTCAGGTAAAACAGATCGAAGCAAAGCAAGCTCAAGATCATTAAGATCATTTCCATCATTTATAAGTCTTGCTAATTTAATCCCACTTGAGACGCTTAAAACTTTTCCTATTTCAGGTAAGGATTCTAAGTAATCATGTATCTCTTCTAGTTGGGCCAAAGTATATACATTCCACCAATAGCCAGACGCATTACTGCCCTCATCCGCAAATAGATCATCATCAAAAAGATCATCATTGAAGTCGTCGTTCAATTCCTTGATAACTGGTTGTTTAATAATAATATCTAGAGTTGATGTTCCACCAAGATGTTTGTCTATTTCCAACATACCTTGATGTATTTCTGTATTTTTATCAAAGTAATCAATAAATCTATTCTCAACTTCAAGCTTTGAAGCTCCAAAAATTAAAGCAACAAATGATAAAGAAAATAAAATATAGATTACCGAAGTTCTAGTTTTTGATATTTCAAGAATACTATTAGTTATTTTATGAAGATTTAATCTATCTTTAGTTAAGGTATTACCAATAACAGATAAGAGGCTTGGTAAAAAAGTAAATGTTGATATAAAGGCTATAGTTATTCCAAATGCCATCATCTTTCCAAACTCAATAACAGGCTTAAGATCGCCTAATAAAAGTGAGAGAAATGCAATAGCAGTTGTTAGAGCTGCAAAAAAACAAGGAAGAAACATCTGATTAATAGATTCACTTAATGCAGCCTGGTAATCATTGTGCTCTTTTTTAAGTTCATTAATTTTAACAAGAACATGAACAGTTAGAGATATAGTTAAAATAAGTAAGAGTGCAATAAAATTAGATGAAACAACACTAATTTTCCAATCCATGAAACCCAAAAATCCAGCTGTTATGAAGGTTGTTGCAAACGCATTCAATAGAGGAAGAATCACCAACCAAATATTACCAAAAAATAAATAAAGCATGAGAGCGAAAATAAGCGCCACAGCAGTTCCAAAAAGAACAAGATCAGATCTAATAAAATCCATCATATCTGAAGTTATCATTGTTGGCCCACCTAGGTAGAGAGTTGCATCAGAGCGATAATTATCAAGAATTGATCTAATGTCACTAACTAGATTAGCGTTGAAGGAGGATTCATTATCATTTATCTTGCTGATTTTTTTATTGATAATTTTTAAATCTTCATTTAATAGCTGTTTATTGGCAATTGTGTCAGGTTCTTTGGATGAAAGTTGATCTAAAATTTCATACCTATCATTAATTAGCTGATCATACTCATCATTGCCCTTCAGCACTATCTGCATTGCTGTTAAAGCACCATCTTTACCAATAATTAAATCTTTGTAGATTGGATTAGAGACAATTTCTTTTTTTGCTTCTAAGAGATCTATACCCTCTGTTGTAAGGTCTTTTAAATTATCAGCAACTTCAGTCAACCCAACCTTTGGTTGAAAAAATATTGGAGCATCTAGAAGAGATAAAATAGAATCAACTCCATCAATTTTAGATAAATCATTTTCAAGGTTTTTTAATTTTTCTAGTGAGTCATTAGAAAACAACTCTGCATCTGGTTCATAAGTGACAATCAAAAAACTTGAGTCTCCGAATTCTTTTTCATTTTGTCTGTAGGTTTTAAATGCTTCATCTCCATCAAGAACTAGAGCATCTGAAGATGCATCTAACTTGAAATTTGATATTCCAAAAGATGCAAGGACAATTATGAGTAACGTCAAAAACAGTATAGGAAAAGGTTTTGATGTTGTATATATTGCTAAATTTTTTATAAAGCTTTTCATTGGTCTTTATTTGCACACTGAGGTGAATCTAAAATCATAGGGTTTCTATTGAACTCTAAGTTATCAAAAGCATGTATTGATAAAGCATGTATTTCATTCATTGTGCTGCCTAGAACAGAATATACAGATCTATGTCTTTCTATAAGAGACATGTCAATAAATTTATCACTCACTATAACTAGTTTGAAATGAGATTCTGCATCTTCTGGGACGTTATGCATAAAACTTTCATTAATAATCCTTAATGAAGATGGTTTGAAAAAAACATTTAATTTTTCAACAATTTTTTTAGAAATAACGTTTTTCACAACATCATTATAGTGAGAAGTTTCGCAGTTAGCAGAAAATATTAAGAATTATGGATAATTCCTTCCAATAATCCTATTGTAAAACATTGCAAAAATTACTATAAATATTGCTCCAATCGCAACAGGCATGACAACAAATGCAATTCCCTTTCCTCCAAGGATAGCAATTATTGGATTGGCGCCTGCAGGGGGATGGATGATATTAAATGAAGCCATTACAAAAACAGCCAGTCCAACTGCAATACCCAGTGACAAGGGACTAGATCCCATTAAAGCAAAAATAATGACACCACTTAATGCTGATAAAACATGACCAAAAATAATATTCTTGGGTTGAGCTAGCGGACTTTCATGAACAGCCATAACAAGAACCATGGTTGCACCAAATGGCGGTATTAACCAGACTATCGATGGATCATAAGAATTAAGATAAGCAAGGCAAAAAATACATGCAAATGCACCTATTGAAGCCAGTATATTTAATTTAATAATAGGATTTATTTTAAAAATATTTTTCATAATAAATACATTAACGTATTTAAATAAATAGATATATTAAAATTTAACCATCAAGTGGGCTTTTTTCATCAAAATTTTCAAGAATTTGCACAACCTTTTCCCATTTAATCCATTCTTCTTGATCTAAAGAAGCGGCATACTCAGCTGCTCTTAACATGGCAATGGTCTGAGCTTCTTCCCCGTATTGGGAGACGAGAGTGATAGCTATTTGCTGTAAATCATCCTTCATATTTATGAGTTACTTAAAAGTTTTATATTTTCTCTAGCTTTTTCAATGTCGCCCCAATTAATAAGCTTAAATTCTCCCGTCATAGTCTCAACTAGTGCTGTGGCAGACTCGACCCAATCACCACAGTTTAAATATTCAATTCCACTAATAACAGATATTTGTGCTTTATGGATGTGTCCACAGACAATACCATCTAAATTTCTAGTCTTGCATTCTCTTGATAGGCTTTCTTCATAGTCTGAAGCTTTATTAACAGCTTTCTTCGTTAAGTCTTTTAAGTATTTGGCTAAAGACCAATATCCAAAGCCCAGTCTAGATCTAAAAAAATTAAGAACCTTATTAAGAGCTAATAAAAATGTATAGACCTTATCACCTAAGACTGAAAGACTTTTTCCATATTTTGTAACAATATCAAACTGATCGCCATGAATCACTAGAAAATTCTTACCAGATACTGTTTTGTAAACATGCTCTTCCTTAAGTTCTAAATTTCCAAGCTGCAAGGGCTGGTATATCCTAAGAAAATCATCATGATTGCCTGTTATATAGGTTACTTTTGTACCGTTTTTAGCCATAGATAATATATTCCTAATTACATTACTATGTTCTTGAGGCCAATAAATCTTTGACTTTAATCTCCAACAGTCAATAATATCTCCAACAAGAAATAAGTTTTCACATGAGTGAGTTTTTAAAAAATTATATAGATATTTTGATTTACAACCTTTTGAGCCAAGGTGAACGTCTGAGATAAATATAGACTTGTATTTTTCCATGACTCATTATGTTTGTTAGAGAATAAAAATCAACCTGAACAATGGCGATAGTATATGAATATCCTTTGGATTAAAGATGGCAAGCTTGGTCATGAGAAGCAAGTAAAAGTTCTGCTTGATGAGCTATCAAAAACTATTGATATCAAAGTTTATGAAGAAGAATATGTTATTGGGCCGCTCCAAAGATATTCTGAAATATTAACTTATGCTATGAATGGAGGTGTCTATGATCAGGATCTCACAAATTTAAAATATCATAAAAAAAATATTCATTTAATAATTGGAGCTGGGAGTAATGTCTACCCAAGAATTCTTAGTATTAAAGATGGGATACGTTCGCAATATATCAAAGATATTTTAGCTGTAAGTATTCTAGTGCCAAGTTATTTTAAAACACATTTTGATCTAATATGCGCTCCAAAACATGATCGCCATAAACTATCCGGGCATGAAGCTGTTTATTTTGAAGGATCTTTAGCAAAAGTATCAACTGGTGCCGTTGATGAAAATGTTGGCTTAATAGCAATTGGTGGAAAAAACAAACACTATTTATTTAACGTAAATAAAATTATGGAGCAGATTGAATTTGTGACTTCAATATATCCAAATAAAACTTGGCACATTTTTCCATCAAGAAGAACGCCTCATAAGATGATCCAAGCTATAGAAAAACTTGCACAAAGCAGTAAAAAAATAATTATATCTGAAGGTGGTTTTGATGAAATGTTATCTAAGGCTTCAATAAAAATTATTACTCAGGATAGTATGAATATGGTTTACGAAAGCCTTTCAACAAAAGGGAGCACTATATTGTTTAATATGAAGTATCTAAGAAAAAATAAAGTTATTAAACAAATGAATGAGCTTTTACATAATAAACAGGTTGGTTATATTGAATATAATGAGATGGTCAAGGGATTAAATAAAATAAAAATTCATATGCAAAATCCTCATCATGAGGTTTTTGCTGAAGTCGAAAAGCTTGCATATAAGATTAAAAATAAATTAAACCTTTCATGAAAATAGCCCATTATGTTTTAAGCACAACCTTTGCTGGTATTGAGCAACATGTGCAAGAGTTAACTGATATTCAGAGCAACGATAATGAAATTGTAGTCATATGCAACCGATCTATCTCTCATCACTTTTCAGATGTAGAAGTTAAAGTAGTAAAAAATATATCTAGGCGGTCTATATTTGGAATTCTTAGTTTAATACTAGTTCTAAGGAATATCCGTCCTGATATTGTTCATTCTCATGGCTCTAAAACAGCCTCTATCATCAACTCTGTTAGAAGATTAATAAAATTAAGACACGTAGCCTCAGTTCATGGGATCAAGAGCAAAACAAAGGTCTATAACAAGGCTCATAGAGTTATAGCAGGTAGTCAAAAAATACAGGACTCATTAAGTACTGAAAGTTCACTTGTCGAGAACTGGTGGCACCCCTCTCTTCCTGAGAAGATAAATAATACTGCTGAGTATATTCTTGCAATTGGAAGGCTTGAGCCAGTGAAAGGTTTTGATCTCTTAATAGAATCTTGGGTTGATGTTAATAAGAAATTACTAATTGTTGGAGATGGTCCTGAACACAGCAAACTAAATTCTTTGATAGATAAACATGGTTTAGGTGATTTTATTACCATCACAGCATCGGTTTCAAAAGAAAGTCTTATTGAATACTATCAAAAGGCTTCACTATTAATAGTGTCATCAAGGCGTGAAGGCGGTCCTAGGGTGGCTCTAGAGGCGCTCTATCTTCATATTCCTGTCATATCAACAAACGTTGGGCACATGAGTCAAATACTCCCTCAAGAGCTCTTGGCAGAACCAGACAATCTGGACTCATTAAAAAGTCTTATACATAACTGGATTAATAGGAGTATGAGTCAAGAGTCTATTTTTGAATACATTGCAGAAGAATACTCAATAGATAAAGCATCCAAAAAAGTATTAAATGTTTATGAGGATTTGTTAAGCAATTCGTAGTATAGATTTATTGTCGAATCAATCATTCTTTCAGATGTAAAAGTATTCACTAGTGGCTTGTCATTATTATTAAGAACTTTTATCGTCACATCTTTTAACTCATCTGTATTACCTAACTCAGCAAGGCCTTGGGGAAAAAGATCTTCCAATATTTCTTGGGTGCCTCCATGCCTCCATCCTGCTACCGGAGTTCCACAGCTGATAGCCTCGATCGTAGTTCTACCAAAAGGTTCGGGTTGTATAGAAAGGTTGTAAACAATATCAGAAATTTTATAAATGTTTGCTATATCCTTTCTTGATCCGGTAAAAGTAATCTTATCTGATAATAATTTTTTATTAACCTTGTCTAGGAGAGTTTGATAGTATCTTTTTTTAGATTCTGAAACTGGCCCTACAACCAAGGCATGCATATCATTACTATCTAAAGCTTCGACTAAATCAATAAAGCTATCAACGCCCTTCCATTTAGTAATTCTAGTTGGCAGTGTTAAAATTTTCTTGCCAATAGTTTGAGGAAACTCTTTATACCAATTCTCTAACCATAGTGATTCGATCTCATCTTGGTTAAATTGCAAAGAGTCGCAACCTCTTGGAATAATGGTTATCTGATCATCTGTCATTTTATAAGTAGACTTAATATAACTTTTTACTGTTTTAGATATAGATATAGCATGATCAACTTTTGACATGACTTGGCTGTATATAGGCGTGCTATATAGTCCATGGAAGGTGGAAACTAATAATGGTTTTTGATGAAGCTTTTTAAATGCTAAAAAATTAATCCAAGCAGGCATTCTTGATCGCACATGAACAACATCTGGTTTTTCCTTTTCATAAATATCTTTTAATTTTGAGGAAAGTAATAATGAAGATATTCTTTTTTTATGAATTGGTAAATTGATGTGTTTGCCACCATTCTTTTCTATCTCTTCTTGTAGCAATCCACCATTAGAAATTACTATGGATTGATGGCCTTTTTCTACTAGGGCTTTTGAGAAATCCTTGACGCCTCTTTCAACGCCTCCAAAATTAAGTTCAGGTAGTAATTGAATAACTTTTAATTTATTCATACCTTAAGGATGTAGCTGGATCTAATTTAGCTGCTTTTTTTGCAGGCCAAATACCAAAGAATAACCCAACCATTGCAGAGAAAGTTATGGATCCAACCATAGCCCCAATAGGAAGAGCGAATGGCCAATCAAATAACGTTGCGCAAATCCACAATATACCAGTACCAATAAACAGGCCAATCAAGCCACCTATGATGCAGAGCAGTATTGCTTCAACTACAAACTGAAGCATAATAGCGCTATGCGTTGCACCGAGTGCTTTTCTTAGACCAATCTCTCTTGTTCTTTCTGTTACAGATACAAGCATTATATTCATGACACCAATACCCCCAACCACAAGGCTTATCCCAGCTATTGCGGCAATAAGTAAAGTAAATATTCCGGTAGCCTGTCTTCTAAGATCTGCAAACTGGCTATAGTCACTTATTCTAAAATCATTATCTTGACCTGGACCAATATCATGCTTGGCTCTAAGTATCTGCTCAATTGACATCATTATCTCATCAACATTTTGATCATTAGAGATACCAACATTAATTGAGTCAACATTAGGAGTTCCAAATACTCTTTGTGCCCCTGTAAGCAAGGGTATATAGAGTTCCTCATCTGGATTCTGCCATCCCGTTGAGCCCTCTTCTTTGAGAATACCAATCACCTTATAAGATGTTCCAGCAATTAATATTTCTTTATTAAGTAAATTGCCAGCTATAGTCTTTAACTCACTAGGTATTTTAGATCCTAGAACAACCACCCTTTTTCTTCCTAAATTATCATCCTCGTCAAAAAGCCTTCCAGATTCTAATTCATAACCTCGAACGCCAAAATGAATAGGTAGATATGCTCCTATTCTTTGATTAATATTTGCATTACCATACTTGACCTGTCTATTTCTAGTAATAGTTGGTGATATTTCCCAGTCATGTTCTTTATAATTAGCTAGAGCCTCAGCATCTTTAATATCTAAAGGGATTATGCCCTTGGTAACTGCGCCTCTTCTGTTTTGACCAGGTGCGACATATAGAGTCCTCCCACCCAAATCGTCAATACTTGCCTCAAGAGCTTTTTCTGCACTTGAACCAATGCCTATTACTGCAATAACTGCAGCAGTACCAATGATTATTGCTAATGAAGTAAGAAAAGATCTAACAGAATTTGATCTTATCGAGGATATAGCCGATATTAATGATTCTTTAAAAAGCATTATCCGAAACTAAATGATGCGTTCACACGCTGTTTAAATCTTTGTTGATAGTCATAAAGACTTTTGCTTGGCAGAATAAACACTGTATCACCCTGTGATAGACCGCTAATTATCTCAACATTAGATAAATCTGAAACACCTATTTCAACCCAAGAGAGTTGAGGCCCTTTTTTGGATTCTTTTATAACAATAAATTTATTAAAATTCTCACCTTTAACTTTTTCTAATAGGAATGAATCAACGGTTTCTTTGGGAATATTGAGTATTGTTGCTGCTGAATATATATCCTTTCTTGTTCTAAGTGACATAGATGGCGCCGTCATTGAAACATCTTTATTTAAAATTTCAATAACAACATCGGTATTCATCCCTAATAAGAGAAGATTTTCATCATTATCGATATCAATAAGAACTGGGAAAGTAGTAACATTTTGCTCAACCTTTGCTAATGGCTCGATTTTAGCAACTGTTCCAAAAAACTCTTTATCTCTATATGCTGCTACCTTTATTGAGACAACTTGACCTATAGATACTTTGCCGACGTCTATCTCATCAACCAAGGCTCTAACCCTAACTTTTGATAGATCTGCTAGTGTCATAAGTATCGTCCCTCCACCTACTGCCATAGTTGGTGAAGATATGACCTGTCCTACCTCAACAGGCCTTGAGATAATTGTTCCAGCAACTGGAGATCTAACTACAGTATCATCTAGAGCTATTTTGGCGTTTTCATATGAAACCTCAGTTCTTACAACACTTGATTTAGCTTGGGCTAGGTTCTCTTGAATATCCTCATAGTCTTTATCAGAGATACTTCCTTTAGAATGAAGTTCGGATCCTCTTTCAAACTGAGATTTTGCATTATCAAGCCTAACCTTTGATGCCTCTAAATCTGACGCAGACTGATCAAGTATATTTTTTGGCGTCCTTTGATCAATTTGTCCAAGCATTGATCCCTTCTCTACAGTGTCACCAACTTCAGCACCAAGAAATAAAATTTCACCAGAGGCCTTCGACTTAATCTCAACAGATGATATCGCCTCAATGATTCCAGAAGCTTCAATACTAACTTCGAGTTTTTTTTCAGAAACACTATCTTTTTTATAAAAAGTTGTAGCTTCAGCTGATTGATCTGGTTTGCCACAGGCAACTATTAATAAAGCGGTAGAGATTGTTAGTAAGTTTTTAATTTTCATATTTTTTATTGTATTCATATTCTTGTATCGGATTCAATTAATCCGTCCTTAATGTTAATAATTCTTTTTGATTGATTGGCAATATTTTCTTCATGGGTTATTACTATAATTGTTTGTCCATCTTCGTTTAGCTCTTTAAATAGGCCCATAACCTCACCTTCTGTTTTAGAATCCAAATTACCAGTTGGCTCATCTGCAAATAAAATACTTGGTTTATTTACCATTGCCCTTGCTATTGCAACTCTTTGTTGCTGACCGCCTGAAAGCTCAGTTGGGCCATGATTCATCCTGTCCGATAGACCAACTTGATCTAGGACATGTTTTGCTCTAATAGTTGCTTCATCAATATTTGTGCCAGCATACTTCATAGGAAGTAAAACATTATCTAAGGCAGAATTTTTGGCAAGCAAATGAAATGATTGAAAAACAAAACCAATCTCTTTATTTCTAATGCCAGCTAACTCGTTTTCATTAAGTTCATTAACTAGCTTATTATTTAAAAAATACTCACCGCTTGTTGGAGTATCTAAACAGCCAATGATATTCATTAGAGTTGTTTTACCTGATCCAGATGGTCCAGTGATTGCTAGGAATTCACCAGCTTGAACCTCTAAATTAATGCCTTTAATTGCCTCAACAGTTTCTGAGCCAACCTCAAACGAACGTTTTAGTTCTGTGGTTTTAATGATCATATTATTAAGACAGTATTTATGTGAATTAGTTCGCTGCAGCTGCAGCTCTTAAGCTATCTGTAGAGTCCATATAACTGATCCATGACTCTGCTTCATTTTCCTTGCCTAAGGCAATCGCTTTAGCAAGCTCTATTCTAGCATTTTTAAAGTCATCTAACTCTATGTAACTTATGCCAATAAGCATTTCTAAAGATCCTGCTTTACCATCCCAGTTTTTTGAGCGAGCTATCTTGAGGAATTTTATTGCATTTTTATAATCAGAATTTTGAAGATAAATTTGACCGATTCTATAGTCATACTTAGCATCATCTGAAAGTTTTGTTACATTAATTAATGAATTAACAGCATTATCGAAATCCTTAGCAATAATATAAGCATTACTAAGCAGCTCATTATGTTTAATATTGTTATCAAGCACGCCAAGAGCCAGGCCTTTCTTTATGACCTTAGAAGAATCTATTGGAAGTCCTTTAAAGAGGTAAAAATTAGCTAGATTGACATATTCCGATGATTTTTTAAGCAGATCTTGTTGCAGCTTAAATTCTAAAGAAGCTAAAGATTCTTCTTCAAATTTAATAATATTATAAACTCCAGCCATTTGCTCTATATAAGCTTTATTTTTTGGCTTGACTCTTACCAAGTCCTGAGCGACCTCTAATGCGATCATATATTGTTTCTTTTGGATATGAATTGCAAATTTTAATTGAGCCCAATTTTCAACAAACACCGCCGTATTATCAATTGCTAATGTTATATAGATGAGAGCATTATCCCAGTCAGCATCTTGAGCATAAATTGTGGCTAATGTTGCATAACCTTCAGGACGAAGATCGAACTCATTATCTTCGCCTATTTGAATCCACTCTAGAAAAGATTTTTTTGCCTCTTCTTTTTGACCCTCAACATAATAAATCTGACCTAAAATAAATTTTAAATTAAAGACATCCATAGGTGGCATCTTACGCTTCTGGTCTGCAAGCTTAAGATACTTAAGAGCCTCTTCATTTCTGTCTTGTTGAAGTAAGAAATATCCATAAGTTCTTAAAATAACAAAATGATCATACGACTTACTGGAGTAAGTCGATGTTGCATAATCATAGTAAATCTTTTCAGCAGCTTCCAAATTGCCTTTATCTACGTTTAGCTGAGCTCTTTCAAGAGTGTTATAGACCCACTGCTGAATAGCTTCTTGTGAATGCAAAGTCACAGAAAGAATAAGTGTAAAAAATATTATTGATCTTTTAATCATAAGTTAAATTCTATAGTTGTAGTGCCTACTTGCTGAACAGGAACTCCATTTACAACACGTGGTTTAAATTTCCATCGAAGCACAGCTTGGAGAGCAGCTCTATCAAAAACTCTTGGAGGTCTTGAATTAGTAATAACAGCATCTATTACCTTTCCGTCTTCGTCAACAGTTAGCTTTATTGTAACAAAACCAGTCTTTCCTGAAACTAATGCATCTCTTGGGTATCTGGGTGCAATTCGAACAAGAGGAATCAAGGCACTATTTGATGCTAAAGAATTTGATCCTTGTAGCATAGCTCCTTTTAAATCAACAGGTGTTTTAATATCAGGGAATTTAATATCAAGATTAGGAGTTACTGGCTCAACAATATCAGGCATCTCTAATTTTGGAGGTGGTGGTTTCTTTGGTGGAGGTGGTTTATCTGGAAGTGCTCTTTGTCTTTCGTTGAGATAATCATTTTTTCTTAACCTAACAAAATCTACAACACTTGAATCTTTTATGGATTCAAAAGCCTTTCCGCCAGGAAGGATGATAATATAAATTATAAGAAATATTATAAAAGATGATAAGAAGCCGCCAAGAAGTGAGGCAATCTTTTTGTTCTTTAAATCAATCTTGCTCAGCAGCGATTGATACATTTTGAACTCCTGCAAGCCTTACCTGATCCATTGTTTCTACAAGGAAACCTGTTTTAGATGATTTATCTGCTTGAATAATTACAGAACCTTCTGGATTTTCAGCTTTAAGTCTTTCCACATTAGCCCTAACTGATCTTAAATCAACTCTACGCTTATCGATCCAAATTTCGTCATTAGCAGTAATGGCTATGAGTATATTACCTCTCTCATCTCTAACAGCTGTAGAAGCATTAGGACGATTGACTTCAACCCCTGTCTCTTTTACAAAAGAAGTTGTAACAATAAAAAATATTAGCATTATAAAAACAATGTCTAACATTGGTGTTATATCTATAGTTGAATCATCTCTTTCTTTATTTCTTCTTCTGATCATATTTATATTTGCTCAATTCCGTATTTAATATCAAGAGTTGCTTTGTCGATTGTTGATTTTATAGCCGTAAGCAAGAATAAACCTACAATTGAAATAAATAGGCCTGTCATTGTTGGTAACGTAGCTTTAGCAATGCCTGAAGCCATAGCTCGTGCATTTCCTGTACCTGTTATAGCCATTATATCAAAGACCTCAATCATTCCTGTAACAGTGCCAAGAAGCCCAAGAAGCGGACATAAAGCAATTAAACCCTGAATTAATAGAAGATTTCTATTAGCTGCTACATTAATAACAGAGATATTTTTTGATTTAATTTTATTTAGAATCCAGGCATTAACATCTTTGTATGAGGAAACTTCCTTATAGGAAATATCTGATAAGTCTTTTAATTCAGAAATAAAGAAAAAAAGCCTTTCTATTAAAAGAGTAGTCATTACTATTGCCAATACAAACAAAACAATAATTACTGGCCCGCCCCTATCAAAAAAATCAAATAGAGATGTGAAAGGTAGGGCGAGGTAATAAAACATTACTTTTTAATAGAAACTAATGCCAAAAGACCAATTGCTTGCTCTTCATAAATTTGTGAAATAGCTCTACTTCTTGAATCAAGAATATTATGAACAAAAAGTAATGGTACTGCTGCAATTAAACCAAGCATAGTAGTTACTAGTGCTTGTGAAATTCCACCAGCCATTAGTTTAGGATCTCCTGTTCCAAACAAAGTAATAGCTTGGAAAGTCTCAATCATACCTATAACTGTACCTAAAAGGCCCAATAAAGGAGCAACTGCTGCTAAAAGCTTAATAACACTTAAGTTCTTCTCAAGCGGAGGTGTCGCCTTGGCCAATATATCTTCAAGTTGAGATTCTAAATCCTCAGGATTATTTCCAGAATATTTAGAGTAGATACTATTTAATTTTCCTAAGATGGAGTCTTCTGAAAAATTATTAGTTTCAAGTTCTTTGTTTATTGATTTAGATTCTTCGTCCAAGAATTTGAATCTTAGAACTCCCATAGTTAAACCTAAAATAAGAATTATTATAATAACGTAACCTACAAAGCCACCCGCATTAATTCTTTCAAGCCATGTATCTCTGTCTATTAGTTTTGTTAATAAAGAGCCTCTTGTTGGATCAATAAAAACTTCTCTATAATCATCAGAGTTTTGTAATTTCTTAACTGATCTTCTGATGGATCTTTCTGGTTGTTTTGCTAAGTATTCTAAAAGGTTTTGTTCAGCAACAAGATTTAAATAATCCCCATTAGATACAGAGTTAAAAACACCTATTCGCATTACATCCTGATTAACTAGTTCACCAGATTTAGTAAGAATGTCAGCATTATAAGATTTAACTTTACCACTTTGGTTTAGCTCATTAAGAATCTCATACCATAGCCTTTCAAGCTCTTCAGTAGTTGGTAAGTCTAGACTCTTTCTTTCTGCAAGGTCTCCTAAGAATTCTATACGGTCTGGAAATTCAATATTTGTTAAGGACAACATAAACTGACCCTTTGACTCACCAGCAGTCTGTCTAACAATACCAAATAGTTCACCAAAAGAGCCAAGTTTTAATGTTAATTGCTCCTCAAGGTCAGATAGTTCAGCATCATTATCCTCATATTCCTTAGTTAGCCTTTCGCTTCTTCTTTCTTCAAGAGTAAGCTTGTACTTCATATTGTCTAATAAGGATTGCTGTTTATTTTTATCAGAAAGAAATTTATTAAGTCTTGCCCTATCCTCTTTAGCTCTAATAGAGGCTGTTGTTTTAACAGATTCAACAAGAAGATCTAAGTCTGTTATAACTGGCTCCACAATGGGAGCAGGATCAGCATCCTGGGCATTCAGTGCAAAAATTAAAAAAGGTAATAAATATAATTTTTTATTCATTTGAATCTCTGTATAAAGGTATTTTAATTAACGCTGGTGGCGCCTGTTTAGATGCAATTTTTAAGGCATCTCCTGTTGCTCTTCTAATTGAAGAAGAGGCTTTCATATACGATGATGCTTGAGTATCCCAGTAACCGCCTTTGTTTCCATCAACAGTTAGATAGGTTAAGGCTATTCTGCCCACTCTTAAGAAATCAGCACTAGTTTCAACGCCATCAATAAGAATGTTATCTCTATAGGTCTCAATTGTTCTTCCATACTCAAGCTCAGTTTTGTAAGCCTCAGTAATAAGCCTAAATTTTTCAGAGGTAGAAATATCCCCTCTATCCATTGTATTTTTTAAGTTTTGAACTCTTGTTGATCTTTCTGTCATTAAAAAAGGTAGGTCTAATAAAATAAAATTTTCTAAACCTTCAATCATTTTGAGCATGAGAGGAACTATTCTTTGGTTAGTTTTATCAAGTTCATCTATTTTTAAAATAATATTTTCAATCTCTTCGATCTGGGAATTTATTATTTTTTGAACTTGATCATTGTAAAGCTTCAGCGACTCGAATTCTTTTGTTGTGGACTGATAGTCAGCTAATAAGATTCTAGTAGTTTCATCTAACTTAACGATTTGTTCTTGAGTTAACCCTGATTTTTCAATACTTTTTGAAGAAACTGCAACAGATTCAGTTACAGGATTTACCTCTTCGACTGCTTGGTCTTGTCCCAGAGCAAATAAAGAGAAAAACAGGGGCGTGATTAATATATATTTATTCATAATTGCATTGATTTTAATATAAAAGGGAGACTAGTGTCTCCCTTTTATAAGTTATTTTAACTAAGTTCTTAGAACTTCATTTGATATGCTATGTAGGCACTTGGTCCAAATCTAGGATATCTAAATGAATTGAAACCATATGGGTAGAAAGAGCTACCAGTATCATATGCTAAGTCACTGTCAGGTATAGCATCAAACAAGTTATTAATTGTGAATGACACAAATGAATCTTGAGTAATGTCATAACCAACCGCAACATTAGTGTCGAAGTAAGGACTACCAACAGTTCCGTCTAAGAAGTTCATGTGACCAATTCTTAGAACTGATGCGCTTGCACTCCAGTCTCCTCTTGACCAACCCATTCTCATGGACTGTCTAGATCTTGGTGTGTAAGAATTGTTCATATAACTTACTAATGGATCACCGACATCTTCAGCATACTTCATATCTATTTGGTTAGTATTTGTAATACTGAATGAGAAGTCTCCAGCTGCATCTGTTACCCATCTGTAACTTACAGAAGTATCAACACCTATGAATTCTTGGCCAGCAATATTAACTGGTGTTTCATAAAGAGCTGAGATACTACCTTCAGAAAGAACATTTGGAGTTCCCTGTCCATTTGCATCAACAGGTGTAAAGTCTCTTCCACCCCTTACTATGCTGCTATAAACCTGAGAACAGTATGAATCAGGATAGTTAGCAAATGCGTTTAATGTATCGCCATTTTCTCTTGCTCTACAAACTGCCTCATCTCTAACAATTGTTGTTAGGTCTTTAGTTGAAACAATGTCATTTAACTGAATATGGAAAGCATCGAAAGTTATAGCTAGTCTGTCTACTGGCTCCCAAACAAAACCTATAGAGTAAGAGTCTCCCTCTTCTTCTTTAAGATTTAAGTTACCTGTAGTAACTCCGTCAATGTTATTAATTGAGTATCCAGCACCACAAGTAGCACCAGTTTGACCAAAGTCACCAGATGCATAGCACTGATAGTAGTCAACTTCTGATGTATAGAATCTTCTTTCACCAACAAATGAATATGGTAAATCTGGAGCTTTGAATGATTCAGACCATGAACCTCTTAATAAGAAGTTATCTGCTGGTCTCCACTCAAATGAAGCACCCATTGTTTTCCTGTCAACATTAACTTTCTTTGCATCATATTCATCAATTCGAGTTGAAACGTTAACTTGGAAAGTTTCAGAAAGAGGGATGTTAAACTCGACACCGAAAGCAGTTCTATCTCTTTCACCACCACCGTCAACACCACCGATGCCCCATAATAGGCCATCTTTGTTTGCTTGACTTAATTGAACGTCATAACCTTTTGTTTGATGCTCAACAACAGCAGCAAATGATAAAGGACCATAAGGTAATTGCATTAATTCACCAGTAATACTAGCTTGTAATAACTCTGAAAATGCATTTGCAGGCTCTACGTTATCAACTCTCAAAGCTTCTAAATCTGCAGAGCTTTGGGTGTTAAGATAGAAGTCCCAGTTGTAACAGTTAGGCTGTGAAAAGTATGCTGAATAACCATACCAACCATATGTATCAACAACTTCACCATTTGAAGGATCTCCGTCAACTAAATCATTTGTATCTAGTACACATGGATTACCCCATCCATCAACTCCACCTATATTATGAATTTTGTCATACATAGCAGAAGCTAAGAAGTTTCTACCAGTTGAAACTACATCATAGGTATTGTCTGTATAGGAAATATCCCACTCGTAACCATTAGATAATACTCCTCTGAAACCAATGTCCATAGTAGTAGTATCTTCTTCGTAAGATGTTCCTCTTACTGCATTAGTAAAGATTTTTTGGATCCTAAAATCCATCATTGCAGCAGCGCCGCCAGCATTAGGCTGACCAGCTGGAACACCATAATTTCGTGTATTTGTAGTTCCATATTGCTGTGGTCCAGCAACCCATACAAATGGAGTGAATAGGTTATCTAAAACCCCTTCTGTGTTAGTTTCTAGATGTACAATTTTTGCATACATTTCAACTTTATCATTTATTTCATATGTACCTGAAAGGTAGACTGAAGCTCTGTCCCTATAGTTAGTTAGAGAACCATTAGAACTTGTATCTTGTCCACAATATGAACCAAAGAAAGCAGTTGTATATGCTGCAGACTCTGCAGGAGTAGCTAATGTATACCCTGGGTCTGCCTGTTCACAAGTTAAACCTAGGTTTTCACCAGTTTGAAGGTTAATCAACTGTTCAGGATGTATATGAAGGTTGTAGTAGTACTGATCTCTTATTAAAAGACCTCTTGAAGGAATCTGGCTTCCTGGTCTAGCATCTAAATAGCTATCATGTTCACTTCTACTTGCAACAGGAACCTCTTCGTCTTGTCTGAATTCAAGTGCGTATGTGTATGCAAATCTATCACCGAATCCACCACCAGCGAATTCAACATTAATTGATTCACCACCAGTACCTGATCCAATTCCGCTACCAGCAACAACTCTTAGAGTTCTATCTTCTAAGCCATCTACTAATATGATGTTCACAACACCAGCAACAGCATCAGAACCATAGATAGATGATGCGCCAGATGTTAAGACTTCAATTCTTTCTACAGCAGCTAAAGGAATAGATGCGTAGTTAAAAGATGCGGACTCTCCATTATATGGGAATGGGTAGTCAGCTGTTCTTTTACCATTAACAAGCACAAGAGTCCTACCAGGACCAAAGTCTCTTAAGTTAATTGGCTGAAGTGATCCGTTAAAACCAGCTTGGAAGTTTTCACCATTTACTGAACCAGTATTTTGAGTAAGGTTGCTAACTGCATCAAATACAGTTTGGAAGCCTTGGGCTCTAATATCGTCTTTAGTAATAGTTATTAAAGGAGTAGCTCCTTCAATGTCTGTTCTTTTAATTCTTGAACCAGTAACACTTACTCGTCCTAGATCTTGTGAATCACCCGATGCTTCGGTAGCTTCGCTGTCATCACTAGTATCAACAGTTGTTTCTGCTACAGTTGTTTCAACAACAGCTTCTTGAGCTGGCGCTGCAACAGGCGCAGATGTCATATCTTCTCCTGGATTGTCAGCAAAAACTAAGCCAACAGTTAAGAAAGAAAATATAGTTAAATATTTAAAATTATTCATAGCATATCCCCATATGATTATGTTAAACACACAGCTTTATGCCGTGTAGTAGATGAAATATACATAAATAGTAGATATTTGTATACATTTTTAGTTATTTAATTCTTTTGATTAAAACGTATATTTTTTAGCACAAAATATGGAATTTTTGTTCATGTAAAGGTAACTTTACATAAATTTAATGATACTATTATTGTAAAACTATATATGTATATATTCTTAAAGGTACTAAATTATGTATAAACTATTTAAATTAAACTTAAACCAAATGATAAAAGGCTTCTCATTTGCAGTATTTGCGCTTGCTATTTCAACATTCTCAATGGATGCATCAGCTAAAGATGGGATGATACCTATAGAAAAACTTGTCTGTTACGGACAAGGATCCAGTTATCAACTATCTCCATCGGGCAACTTTATAGCAACTATGGTTTCAACAAAGGAAAATGTTTGCGAAATTAAAGATGATACTATGCAAGAGGAAATGTCTTCTGGAAGAGTTCTGGTTGTAACAGATTTAAGAACTATGGAACCTAAAGTATTATCAGGAACCACCGCAGGCTCTGCTGTTGCATCATTTTCTTGGTTAAATGATGACCAGCTATTAGTTACGACTGACGCAAGAAGAGGATATGATGGCTATAGCTTGTATACTATAAATAAAGATGGAAGTAATACCAAAAGATTAATAGAAGCTAAAGATTTTAAATCTAAAGCAGGTATCCAGGTCCCTTTTCTTGAAGGTATTTACCAAAAATTCCCTAACAAAATATTAATTAGTATTAACAGGCAAAGTGTTGTTTATAAAAATAGAGATTTATATTGGTTAGATTTAACTACTAAAAAAACCTCTTTAGTTGCAAGAGTACCCTCACTTCCTGCTAACGAAACATTTGCTGGCTGGGAGCTCGATTGGAATGGGGTTCCAAAAGGTTTTTCAACTTATGATTCAGAAGGCCCTGATATGGGCTTGGTAAACTCTTTTTATCTATTTGATTCAAAAAATAATTCATATGAAAAAATTGCCTCATGTCGACATCAGGAAGCTTGTTTTATGCCTCTTGGTTTTGATATTGATAACAAAACAATTTTAGGAGTTGGTCAAGCTGTTCTTCCGGATGGCTCTATTTTAGACGAAACAGATACCAATGCTATGTGGGCATGGGATTCTGAAAGTAGAGAATATACTGAGATGATATATCATGATCCAGACTTTGATATCTCAAGTCCAATGCACGGTGATAACACGGTCAGCCTATGGTTTGAATCAGATGGTTCAGATTTATATGGTTTCTCTTATGAGGCTGCTAAGACTGAAAAAGTATACTTTAATAACTATTTTGCATCTGTTGAAAAATCACTTGCAGGTGCCTTTCCTGGCTACGAAATTTCAATTGCAGATTGGAGTAAGGATTTAACAAAATTTGTTGTTTATGCTGGGAATGAAAAAGATCCAGGCGGAGTCTATTTCTTTGATATCTCAAAAGGATCATTATCAGAAATTACTCAATATGCTCCATGGCTAAAAGACTATAATTTAGCTTCAACAGAACCATTTACTTATACGGCAAGAGATGGGCTTAAATTACATGGATATTTAACGCTTCCAGTAGACTATAAAAAAGGAGATAAAATCCCATTTATTCTTCACCCTCATGGTGGGCCTAATGCTAGAGATAAATTTGGTTACAATCCAGAGGTTCAATTTTATGCATCAAGAGGATATGGAGTTATCCAACCTAATTATAGAGGATCAACCGGCTTTGGAAGATCAGAAATGATTCTCGCTAATCATGAAATGGGTAAAACCATGCAAACTGATAAATATGATGCATTGTTCTGGGCAAGAGATAAAGGCTATGTTGATATGGATAAGGTCTGTCTATCTGGTGCGAGTTATGGCGGCTATGCTGCAATGCACGCAGCCACAAAAATGCCAGGTATGTTTAATTGTATAGTCACATATGTTGGGACTTTCGACTTGGTTAGTAAAGATTTACGTGGCCTAAGATGGAGTGAAGTTGGTATGCCTATGGAGTACATAGAAAAAGGAAATCCTGATGTTGAAGAAGATTATGCAAACCTCTATGACAATAGCCCAATATTTTTTGTAGAGAATGTTACAGAACCTGTCTTAATTATCACTGGCAGAAGAGATAATCAAGTAAGGTTTCAAGAAACTGTAGACATGGTAAATGAGTTTCAAAAGCATGGTGTTGATTATGAGTACATAATTAAGGGAGACGAAGGTCATGGCTTCAGAAGCGAAACTGCAAGACTTGAACTATTTAAGGACTATGAGAAATTCTTAAGCAAGCATCTTAACTAAAAACTAGCTATATCTGTTTGTTTTTGACCAAGTATTAAGGAATGCACATCGTGCGTTCCTTCATACGTATTCACTGCCTCTAAATTCATACAATGACGTATGACATGATATTCATCACTAATTCCATTACCGCCATGAATGTCTCTAGCCTCTCTTGCTATATCAAGTCCTTTTTGGCAATTGTTTCTTTTAACAAGTGAAATCATTTCTGGTTTCATTTTATTTTCATCAATAAGCCTGCCAACGCGAAGAGCACCTTGAAGGCCTAAAGCTATATCTGTTTGCATATTAGCAAGTTTCATTTGAACAAGTTGTTTTGAGGCAAGCGGTTTTCCAAATTGAACTCTGTCTAAGGTATATTCTAAGGATGCATTCCAGCAAAACTCTGCAGCACCCATTGCCCCCCATGCTATTCCGTATCGAGCCATATTTAGGCAAGAAAACGGACCTTTAAAACTTTGAACATCTGGTAAAACTTTTTCATCAGAAACAAAAACGTCATCAAGGAATATCTGTCCTGTTATAGAAGCTCTTAATGAAAACTTTCCTTCAAGCTTTGGAGTATTTAAGCCATCAACTCCCCTATCAACTATAAAGCCTCTTAGTATGCCCTGCTCGTCCTTTGCCCAGATAATAAGAACATCAGCAATGGGTGAATTAGTTATCCAGGTTTTAGAACCATTTAAGTTATAGCCACCATCTACTTTTTTAGCATTAGTTTTCATTGAGCCAGGATCTGAACCTGCATCAGGCTCAGTTAGACCAAAACATCCTATCAAGTCACCCTTAGCCATTTGAGGTAAATAAAATTCTTTCTGCTCTTCTGAACCAAATTTATGAATAGCATGCATTGCTAATGATGTTTGCACACTAAAAGCCGATCTATAACTCGAGTCTACTCTTTCAATCTCTCTAGCAATAAGTCCATAAGAAACATAATTAGTTCCAGCACATCCGTAACCATCTATAGGAGCTCCTAAAAAACCAAGCTGACCCATTTCTTTATAAATAGATTTATTAAATATTTCATTCCTATTAGCATCTAATATTCCTGGCATTAATTCTTTTTGACAATAGTCTCTCGCAGATTTTTGAATGCTAAGTTCTTCGTCAGTTAACTGGTCGTCTAATAATAAAATATCTTGAATGGTCATAATTTATATCCTCTCAATTCTTATAATACCAAATCTTGGTGAAGAATAAGTAATCGAATCTTTATCTAATTCGCTTTTAACAATTCTTATCATTTCAACACTGTTGCCACAAATAATAATCAGCGGAATCTCGCTTTGATATTGATATACAAAATTAAGAATAATTCCCTCGACATCGAAATGCCTTTCCCCATGAAGATCTAGATGTGTAATACCCCTTTCTTGAAAAACGTTCATGAACTATTATTACATTCCTAATTAATAAAATAAAAATAATGGCTAAACTTCATTTTTTCTACTCAACAATGAATGCTGGAAAGTCTACATCACTCCTTCAATCTAATCATAACTATTTAGAAAGTAACTTAGATACAATAATTTTTCTTCCTGATGAAACTAATAAATCATCAAAAGGCCAGATAGTCTCAAGAATTGGATTAAAGGCTAAGGCAGTAATAGCTGATAAAGATTTTAATTTTATTGTGTACATTAAAAAAAATAAAACCTCAAAATTAAGTTGCATTCTTATCGATGAAGCTCAGTTTCTATCTAAGATTCAAATTAGGCAGCTTGGTGAAGTAGCGGATAAATTAAATATCCCAGTTATGTGCTATGGAATTAGAACTGACTTTAGAGGTGAGCTTTTTGAGGGCAGCTCGGAGCTTCTTGCTCTTGCAGATAACCTCATTGAATTAAAAACTATCTGTTATGACTGTGGAAGGAAAGCTACTATGGTTGTTAGAATAGATAAAGATGGAGGGGTTGTTACTGAAGGTTCAAAAATACAGATTGGTGGAAATGATCAGTACACCCCAGTATGCAGAAAGCATTTTAGAAAAAGAACCAAACTAATATAAAAGGAACACAATGAACTACTTAAACACTCAATACCTTCTAGATAAGAGACCATCAGGAATGCCTGAAGATGACTGCTGGAAACTTCACCAAGAATCTATTACGTCTTTAGAAAAAAATGAAATTCTTATTGAAGTTAAATATCTTTCAATTGATCCATATATGAGAGGACGAATGAATGAAGGAGCCTCATACGCGGCTCCAACAAAAATTGGTGAACCAATGGCAGGTGAAACTGTTGGTGTTGTGGTTGAGAGTAATTCAAATATATTTAAAGTAGGTGATAAAGTTTGCGCACACATGGGGTGGCAAACATATATAAAAACGAAAGATACAAATCCAGTATTATTAAAAGTCCCAGAATCCTCAATACCTTTATCTACATATTTAGGAACTGTTGGTATGCCTGGTAGAACAGCTTACTTTGGACTTAATAGAGTAGGCAAACCAAAAGAAGGAGAAACATTAGTGGTATCTGCTGCCTCAGGAGCTGTTGGTACAGTGGTTGGTCAGTTAGCTAAATCATATGGACTAAAAGTTATTGGTATCGCAGGCGGGCCAGAGAAATGTTCCTTTGTTAAGGATGAGCTAGGTTTCGACGCATGCATTGATTATAAAGCTGGTAACTTAGTGAATGATCTTGAAGCTGCCTGTCCAAATGGAGTGGATATATATTTTGAAAATGTAGGCGGAGAAGTTACAAGAGCTGTTGCTCCCCTTCTTAATAAAGGATCAAGGGTACCTGTTTGTGGTTTCATATCTCAATACAATGCAAAAGATATATTTGAAACTGAGACTCCTTTTCATGTCCTAGGTAAGCTCAATCCAAAACCGGTGCATAGATTCTTTGTTGTTACTGAATGGGCCGATGAATGGGACAAGGCAACAGATGAAATATCAAAACTAATTGAGAGCAATGATTTAATTTATCGAGAAACTATTACTAAAGGTTTTGAAAATGCACCCCAGGCACTTAGAGATGTTTTGACTGGTAAAAACTTCGGAAAACAAATCATAGAGATCTAATACACCAAACTCCAGACGAAAAAAAACAGAGGCTAGCTCTGTCTTTTTAATTCGAGATCCT
>ERZ887830.179-NODE-179-length-42398-cov-6.364736_pt1 | contig 42398 bp, 45 predicted proteins | sample MGYA00521101_ERZ887830 | MGnify/ENA primary metagenome ERZ887830 (study PRJEB32303, sample SAMEA104408592) | aquatic metagenome | biome: Marine water; feature: Pelagic; material: water | place: Baltic Sea | collected 2014-06-05T16:38:00 | depth 1,762 m ... | reverse complement strand
AAAACAGCCCGCTGTGAATCCCCTTTGATTCAATGAACGCTGGAACCGCTTTAGCGGCGCGCAGATTCTGGGATTCAAGGCAGAGGCCGAAGATGTCTTGCGTCTGACGCTGGCATGGCACGCGCCCCGGCGTCTTGGGTTCATGGTGATCGAAAACGTCAAAACGGGCAGCCTGATACAGACCGTTGTCGATGCCCCCCCATCCATGGCCGCTGGACGATGTCGATGCGTTGATCGGGGTGAACCCGGACGTGCGGCTTGATCCGTCCATCACGCTGCTGGCCGTCGCTGACCGCATCGAATCCGTCGGGCTAAGCGGTGGCATTGCCGCCGGGACGCGGGTGGATACAATCGAGGGCCCGAAACCGGTGGAACAGTTGGCACCCGGCGATCTGGTGCAGACGATGGGCCACGGGTTTCAGCCTTTGCGCTTTGTGATGATCCGCGAAGTGCCCGCTCTTGGTGCCTGTGCCCCGATCCGACTGCGTGCTCCGTTTTTCGGGTTGGAACGCGATCTGATGGTGTCGCCACAATATCGCTTGCTGATCTCTGGTGCGGATGCGGAATACCGGTTCGGAACAGATTCCGTTCTGGTCGAGGCGCGCTATCTGGCAACGATGGCCGCCTATGCCCGCACCAGCAAAGCGGCCACAGTCAAATACGTGCATTTGATTCTGGATGCCCATGTTTGCCTGTCGATGCAAGGCGCATGGGGCGAGTCGCTGTACCTTGGCGATCTGGCGACACAACCGTCGCGCCACGCGATCTCTCCATTGGCCTCGGTACAGCGAGATTATCTGCCGGTGCATACCTTTATCGATAGCCCTGCACTGCGCAGCTAAGAGGCGATGGTGCTGGTCTCGGCGCTCTGTGCCTAGCCAATAAGCCTAGCCAATAAGCCGCGCCAGATCAGAGGCGAGCTGTCGTGGCGTGTGGCACAAGGCGTCGGCGGTTTCCAATTCTGCCGCGCTGCCATAGCCCCAACTCACGCCAAGCGAGGTCATCCCGTTGACCTTGGCTGCGGTAAAGTCGCTTTGCCTGTCGCCAACCATAATGGCGTCCTGCGGATCAATGCCGGTCAGGCCAAGCGCATGGCGCAGCAGATCGCCCTTGTCGTTGAACGTCGCGTCCAGGTCGGGGCCGAATTGCTGTTCCATATGGGGATCAAGGCCAAAATGCGCAGTTATTCTGGTCGCGTAGGCGATCGGTTTGGCTGTGGCCAGAAACAGCCTGTGACCCGCCGCTGCCAGAGTTTCCAACGCGTCATGAATGCCGTCGTAAATGGTGCAGTCATACAGGCCGCCGTCGGTGTAATGCGCGCGATAAAGCGCAAACGCCTGATGTGGATCGGATGCACCGAGTTTGGTGAAACTGTCCAGCAGGGGCGGGCCGATGACCCATTCAAGTTGATCGGCGGTGAAACTGTCCAGACCAAGCGTGTCAAGCGCGTGTCTCACAGCGCCGGTGATCCCCGGTTTCGGATCGGTCAATGTGCCATCAAGATCCAGAAAAATCGTGCTCATCGTCTGTGTCCTTCTGTGTCTCTTTGCGCCTTTCCGAGGTGGCCTATTCCTTGAAGAAAGGCGTCATCTGCGCAACGATGACCGAGTTTTCATCCAGCGCGCGCTGCATCAACGCACGCTCTTCGTCGCTGATGTCATGGCCCTGTTCCAGCCGTTCGTCGAGGGTGCCGTAGCCTGTCACATCCAGCGGGGCCATATCCGCCTGCTTTAGAATAGCAACCGTTTCGCGCACCGCTTCGGCCTCGTCCACACCGCTGGCGTAGATCATCAGGGCCGCGCCGGTGGCATCCTTTGGCAGACCATCACCTGCCTTGCGGCCCACTTCGACCAGCAGGGTAAAGACGATCTGGCTTTTCTTGACTTTGTCCATGGGGCCGCTCCTTGGGATTATGCGTGTCTTGGCGCAAATCCGAACGGGCGTCCAGTGGGGCGACCCTGACTTAACCCCTGCGAACAGGTCGGCAACGCTTTGGACCTGCAGCGACAAGAATAGAGGACAAGCGACAGAGTGGCTTATTGGCAGGGGGGGCTTTGCTGTGTAAGTTTAACCGTTCGATGAAAAAAGGGATCACCGACTTGCGCTATATAGTCCTTCTTGCGGTTTTGTTTATTGGGCTTGGCGTCATGTCTCCGTCCGGGGCGCAAGAGGCCCCGCTGCGGTTCAACACGATAGAGCGCGCGCCGTTTTCGTTTTTGGAAAAAGGCGTTCCAGCGGGATTTAGCATTGATTTGATGAATGTTCTGGCCGCAGAGCTGGGGCGCAGCGTTGAATACACGTTCTCTGATACCTTTCCTGAAATGCTAGAGGCGGTGGCGCTGAATCAGGTGGACGGGGCGGTGGCCAATATCTCTATCACCTCGGCGCGCGAGGCGGTTCTGGATTTCAGCCAGCCGATTTTCGAAAGTGGTTTGCAGATCATGGTGTCCGGCGTGGCCAGCGGAAATAGTGTCTGGCGCGCCGTGTTCAACATGGATCTGTTGATCGCCGTTCTTGCGGCCTTTGCAATTTTGTTCCTTCTGGGTCTGCTGATGTGGGTGTTCGAACGCAAACGGCAGCCCTATTTCGACCGTCCGGCAAAAGATGCGCTGTTTCCGTCGTTCTGGTGGGCGCTTAATCTGGTGGTCAATGGCGGGTTCGAGGAACGCCAGCCCCATAGTGTTATGGGGCGGTTTCTGGCGGTGCTGATGGTGATTTCCAGCCTCTTTATTGTGTCGATCTTTGTCGCCAATATCACTGCGACGCTGACGGTAGAGGCGATCACCGGCTCGATTGACTCGCTTGATGATCTGGACGGGCGCAAGGTGGCGACGACAGTCGGCTCGACCGCCAGCAGTTTTCTGGAAGGGCGCGGAATTGCGCATCGGACTTACCCGTCGCTTGCCACCCTGTTAGAGGGGTTTGAGGCGCAGGATATCGAGGCTGTGGTCTTTGACGGTCCGATCCTTGCCCATTATGTGTCACACCGGGGCATGGGGCAGGCGCGAATGCTGGACAGGGTCTATCGGTCAGAGAATTACGGGATCGCCCTGCCGCAAGGCAGCGCAGAGCGTGAGGCATTGAATCGCGCGTTGCTGGGCCTGAAAGAAAGCGGAGTCTATCAAGAGCTGGTTCTGAAATGGTTCGGAACAGTGGATCGGTAGGTATCCTGCGGCTGGCACAAACCGGCGGCTATGACGACTCTTGGAATACTTGAAATACAATGTGTCACTTAATGCGTTGAGAACTTTTGTTTCAGACAGCGTTACGTCATTCGGGCTTTTCCAAGAACGCTTTAAGGTTTGTCCAGAACCGCGCGGACCACGTCGTGCGGCAGGGCCGGGACAAAGTGCCCATCACGCCCGGTCATATCTTCATTGGCGACAAGGCTGTTCAGGATTGCCTCTTCGGTGGCGTAGACGACCGCCTCGAAAAAGGGATCAAGCAGAGGGTCAGGAATTGTGGTGGCGGGCGCTGAGGCGGTTGAAAAAGCCAGAAAGATATCGCCAGAGCCATGATTGGCTGTTCCGCCCACGCGCCCCACGCCAAAGGTGACGCGTCGGGCAAGGCGTTTCAACTGATGTGGCAGCAGCGGTGCATCGGTGGCGACCACCGCGATGATCGAACTGCGCGCAGGGTGCGGGGACGGATCTGGCGTGTCGCGTCCGACAGGATGTCCTTGCAGCGTAAACTGATCGCGCCGCCCGAAATTGGCCTGCACAAAGACGCCGATGGTATAGGCTTGGCCTGCGTGTTCCACGATACGAGAGGCCGTGCCGGACCCGGCCTTGAAGCCAAAGCAGATCATGCCCGTCCCGCCGCCCACGCTGCCCTCTTCTATGGGGCCGGTGCTGGCGCTGTCGATGGCGGTGAAAACATGCTGGGGCGTGACGTGAAAGCCATTGATATCGTTCAGAAAGCCATCGTATGTCTCGGCGGCGACAGGCAACGAAAAATCATCGGATAGCGCATTCGGAAAAGTTTTTACCGCCCATTGGATTGTCGCATCACGTGTCACGCCGCAGGAATGGGTGTTGGTGATGGTGATCGGCTGGGAAAAGCTGCCGGTCTCTTCGATATAATGACTGCCGGTCAGCTCTCCGTTGCCATTCAGGCTGAAATATCCGGCACTTACTGGCGTGCACAGATCGCCCACAGGACGCGGCAGGATCGCGGTGACGCCCGTGCGTACCGGGCCGTGACCGACCTGCAAGGCACCGCTGCCGGTCGTCAAAGTGGTATAGCCTACGGCAACACCGGGCACATCTGTGATTGCGTTGAGCGGGCCGCAGATGCCGTCAAAGATCAGCCCCAAAGCGGCGGCACGCGGCTTGCCCGAGGGAGTGAATTGCGATGACATCTGCGGCTCCATTCCTTGGCCTAGTCGCGCAGCAGCTCGTTGATCGAGGTTTTCGACCGGGTTTGCGCGTCGACCTTTTTCACGATGACGGCACAGTACAGGTTCACGCCGTTTTTCGAGGGCATCGTGCCAGAGACGACGACAGATCCGGCAGGGACTTCGCCATACATGACTTCACCCGTGTCGCGATCCACGATCTTGGTGGACTGGCCGATGTAAACACCCATGCCCAGCACTGATCCTTCGCGCACGATACAGCCCTCGACCACCTCGGAACGCGCCCCGATAAAGCAGTTGTCCTCGATGATTGTCGGTCCCGCCTGCATCGGTTCCAGCACGCCGCCAATGCCAACACCGCCGGACAGATGCACGTTCTTGCCGATCTGTGCGCAACTGCCCACAGTCGCCCATGTGTCAACCATCGTGCCCTCGTCGACATAGGCGCCAAGGTTCACGAAGGACGGCATCAGCACCACACCGGGCGCGATAAAGGCAGATTTGCGAACGATACAGTTGGGCACAGCACGAAATCCTGCCGCACGCCACTGGTTGTCGCCCCAGCCCTTGAACTTGCTATCTACCTTATCCCACCAGCCGCCGCCCTGCGGGCCACCGTCCTGCTGTTCCATGTCCTTGATGCGAAAGCCCAGCAAAACTGCCTTTTTCGCCCATTGGTTCACATGCCATTTGCCGTCAGCCTGCTTTTCCGCCACGCGCAACGTGCCGCTGTCCAGCGCGTTCAGCGTATCCTCGATGGCGTCGCGGGTTTCGCCCGTGGTGGCAGGGGTGATCTGGTCGCGACCTTCCCATGCGGCTTCGATTGCGGTCTCTAGTTGGGCGTTGGACACAGCGAGCGCTCCATATCTTGACTGGTTTTGATTGATCTGAGGCTATAAAGCCAAGAACAAAGCGGCGCAATGCAGCCCGCAAAGGAGTTTTCAAAATGAATGATCAGCGCCACGCGCCCTTTCCCAATGCCCATGACGATGTCGAAACCACAAAGAGCATCCCCGACACCCCCCAAACCCGCGCCCCGGCCTATCGGCTGGCATTTGCGGATGACGATTTTCTGTGCCGGGATGAATTGCGCCCGGTCCGGTTGCAGCTGGAATTGCTCAAGCCGGAATTGGCGCTGACAGAGCACGGGATCACCTCGACGATCGTCATGTTTGGCGGCGCACGGATTCCCGAGGCGGCCAAGAAAGACACCGCGCGCACTGAAACGCTTGCTGGCCTGAGCGTTTATTACGAAGAGGCGCGCAAATTCGCCCAGATCATGACAGCGCGCAGCATGTCGGGTGGTGGCAAAGAGGATGTGATCATCACAGGTGGTGGTCCCGGCGTGATGGAGGCGGGCAATCGCGGTGCCGTCGATGCGGGTGGGCAATCCATCGGGTTGAACATTGTGCTGCCCCATGAACAGGCGCCGAACGAATATGTGACGCCTGATTTATGCTTTAACTTCCATTATTTTGGCATTCGCAAGATGCATTTCCTGATGCGCGCGCGGGCGATCGTGACCTTTCCCGGCGGCTTTGGCACGCTGGACGAGGTGTTTGAATCCCTGACCCTGATCCAGACTGGCCGGATGAAGCGCATCCCGTTTTTGCTGTTTGGCGAAAAATTCTGGCGCAGTATCGTCAACTGGGACGCTCTGGCGGACGCCGGAACCATCGCGACTGAGGATCTGAACCTGTTCAAATTCGTCGAAACCGCAGAAGAAGCTGTATGCGCGATTGACGAATGGGATGAATAACCGGGCTTGAGTATGGCACGCGCAAGAAACAACGACCCTGTACAAAGGGATGAATTGGCAAGGACGAACACCCGTGTCACTGTTCCAATGTATTTTACCCGTTAGATCAGGAAATAGCATGAGAAAAATCGGATGGGTGGCTTTGGCCCTTGGGCTTGCAAGCACAACGGCGCAGGCCGATGTCTCAGAGATTTATGGCAAATGGGTGCCGGCGGATGACCAGTGCAGGTACGGCGACTATGTCTATAGCGCGCTTTTCACGATCATGCCGGGCAAAATTCAGTACTTTGAAAATACCTGCGATATGGTCGGCACGCCGCAACCTGTCGGCATGGCGTTTTCCGTAACGGTGTCTTGCGAGGCGGTCGAGGGCGACAATACAGTGGTGACCACGACCTATGAAAAGGCAGATGGTGGCCTGATCGTGCGGGCAAGCGATGGATATACCTATGTGGCTAAATCCTGCCCCTGAGTTGTGGTCCTGGGTCGTGGGTCTGTTGCGGCGGATCCCGTCGCTGTCGTTAATAGATATATTAGAAAGAGGGTTGTTATGGGAATGATAAATTGGGCTGTTCTGGCCTCTACAGTGACCTGCGGTCTGGGCATGGCCACGCTGGCGCAGGCTGACATGTCCAGCATCTATGGCAAATGGGTGCCGGCAGAATATCAATGCAACTACGATGGCTACACCTCGGATTCGGTTTTTTCGATAGACAGTCAGCGGGTCAGCTTTTTTGAATCCTCCTGCGATATTATCGGGACGCAATATACCGGCGTGGGATCGGCCTATTCGGTGACCATGCGCTGTTCCGGAGAGGGGGACTCTTGGCAAACCACGGCGATCTATGCCCGTAGCGAAGAGAACCTGATGGTCTATTTTCAGGACGGCTATGGTTATATGGCCAAGGCCTGTCGCTGATCGCGCAGATCATCGGTCGCAAGGTTGCAAAACATCCTGTTTGCAGGTCAAACAGGATGTTCAGACCCTTAGATGGAAAGTCCGCCGATGACCCCGCATGACCTCTTTTCGCTGAACGGCAAAACCGCGCTAGTGACCGGGGGCGCAACGGGCATTGGACGCATGGCGGCCACCGGGCTGATGGCGGCGGGCGCGCGGGTGCTGATTGCCTCGCGCAAACTGGACGCCTGTGTCGCGGTGGCGGCAGAGTTGAACGGGATGGACCTGCCCGGCAGCGCGGTGGGTTTTGCGGGTGACGTCAGCAGCGCCGAAGGTGTGGCGGCTTTGGCGCAGGCCGTGGGCGACCATACGGACGTCTTGCATATCCTGATGAACAACGCTGGGATCACATGGGGTGCGCCTGCGGCAGAGTTTCCCTTTGATGCATGGGCCCGTGTGATGAACGTCAACAACGCGGGCATGTTCACGCTGACGCAGGCGCTTTTGCCGATGCTGATTGCCTCCAGCACCGTCGATGACCCGGCCCGCGTGGTCAATGTCGGCTCTGTCATGGGGCAGGCGCCGATGGGCGACAATGCCTATTCCTACGCGGCCTCCAAGGCGGCGGTGCATCACATGACCCAGATCCTCGCCAAAGAACTGGCCGACAGCCATGTCACGGTCAACGCGCTCGCGCCGGGGCCATTTGTCAGCCGGATGACCGCCTTTGCCACGGGCGATGAGGCCAAGCGCGACAAGGTAGGTCAGGACGTGCCGCTGGGCCGTGTCGGGCGCGACGAGGATATCGCCGCCTGCCTGCAATTCCTTTGCGGACGCGGCGGCAGCTATATCACTGGCGCGATTATTCCGGTGTCAGGCGGTATTCAGGTGCAGACAGGCCCGAACCTGTTTCGCTCTGCGCTGGAGGCGTGATGGACACGCAAACCCTCGATCTGGACGCTGTCAGCGCCTATCTGACCGCCCATCTGCCGGGGTTCAAAGGCCCGCTGACGGCGAACAAATTCGCCCAGGGCCAGTCCAACCCGACCTTTCTGCTGATGACACCTGCGTGTAATTACGTGCTGCGGCGCAAGCCTCCGGGCATCTTGCTCAAGTCGGCTCATGCGGTGGATCGCGAATACTGGGTGCAATCGGCGCTGATCGGCACCGATGTGCCGGTGGGCAAGATGTATCTGCTCTGTCAGGACGCCTCTGTCATCGGGTCTGACTTTTACATCATGGAACATGTGCGGGGGCGCAACTTCAACGAACCCACGCTTGATGATCTGACCCCTGCCGATCGAGGGGCTGTCATTGGCGATATGAACCGGGTGCTGGCTGCGTTGCACGGCGTTGATATCCACGCTGTCGGGCTTGGCGATTTCGGCCCCCCCGGCAATTATTTCGAGAGGCAAATCACGCGCTGGGTCAAGCAATACCACGCCAGCGAGACAGAGACCCGGCCCGATATGGACAGGCTCATCGCCGCGATGAAGGCGCATATGCCCGCTGATGACGGGCAGCGTACGCTGGTGCACGGCGATTACCGCATCGACAACATGATTTTCGAGGCCGAGGGCACGCGTTGCCTTGCCGTGCTAGACTGGGAACTGTCCACCATCGGCCATCCCTACGCCGATCTTGCCGCCGTCATCATGCAATGGCAGATGCCAGCGGGGCGTGACATGCGCGGGCTGGCCGGGATCGACCGCGCCGCGCAGGGCTTGCCCACAGACGCAGAGTTTGTCGCGCAGTATTGCGCGCGCCGGGGCATTGGCGAGATTGAGACCTTTGGCTTTTATGTGGGGTTCTGCTTTTTCCGGATGGCAGCTATCCTGCAAGGCGTTCTGCGTCGCGCGCTGGACGGCAACGCCTCTGACCCGGAACGGGGGCGCAAGATGGGCGAACTGGTCCCCGTCTATGCCGCACAAGGGTTGGCCGCGTTAGAGCCAACCGCGTAGACGCCGGACATTGTCTTCTGAAAGATTCGGCTCCTTCGCCCTTCTTCTGTTCAAAAATTTTCCGGGGATCTGGGTCTGGGGGCTGGCCCCCAGTCGGTCGGATTTGCAAAAGCAAATTCGAAGACCGCTTAGCGCTTGCCTGCCACAAAACTGCGATGCAGCTTGCGCATTCCGCCGATCCAGCGGTCATAGTTGCTTGCCTTCTTTTGCATATACCCCAGCACCTCAGCGTGAGGCAGCACCAGAAACCGCTCCTCACGGATCGCGAGCACGCAAGCCTCTGCTACCGCGTCGGCGTCCATAAGGCCGTCGATCATTGCAACGTTGTCCCCCATTCCTTCTGTCATCCGCGTTGCGACGCCTTGGGGGCACAGCACAGAGACCTTGATGCCATCGTCGCCATAGGTCATCGCCAACCACTCGGCCAGCCCAAGAGCGGCGTGTTTGGACACGGCATAGGGCGCTGCGCCAACCTGGTTCAGCAGGCCGGCCGCCGAAGAGGTGTTCAACAGATATCCGCCCCCCCGCGCGACCATCAGAGGGGCCACATGCCGCGCGGCCCAGACATGGGCCATGACGTTGATGTCCCAGATCCGCTGCCAGTCTTCGTTCGGCACTTCCATGCCGCCGTCGATAAAGATCCCGGCGTTTGAGCAAAACAGGTCGATCGGCCCAACCTCATCTTCTACCGCCAAAATCATTGCCTTGATCTGGGATTCCTGCGCCACGTCGACCGTATAGGCCACGCCGCCCACCTGTGCTGCCACCTGTGCCGCGCCCAGGCTGTCGCGGTCCACGCAGACAACCTGTCGCGCGCCCAGCGCGGCGAAACGCAGGCACAGCGCACGCCCGATCCCGCTGGCCGCCCCGGTGACAACAATGATCTTGTCTTTCAGGTCCATCTCGACCCCCTCTGTTTTTCGTCTTATATGTCATGCACCGGGATTTGCAGCTTTTTCCAGCCGGACCGCGCGGAGCGTCATCAAAAGTCTTGCCATCGCAGGCTGTGTGGTGGTTCATCTGACAAACCAAAATGCAAACAGGAGAGCGCAGATGAAAGGCGCATTGATTGGCTGCGGGTTCTTTGCGCAGAACCAATTGCACGCGTGGCGCGATATCGCGGGGGCAGAGATTGTCGCCCTGTGTGATCGCGATGCCGGGCGGCTTGGCACGAGCGCCAAAGCCTTTGGCATTGGCCGGACTTATAGTGATGCAGCCCAGATGTTTGCCGGTGGCGGTTTGGATTTCGTCGATATTGCCACCACCGCGCCCTCGCACCGCCCCTTGGTCGAGATGGCCGCACGCGCCGGAGTGCATATCATCTGCCAAAAGCCCTTTGCCGAGACGATGGAAGACGCGCGCGCCATGGTCGCGGCGGTGCAGGCGGCGGGCAAGACCCTAATGGTGCATGAAAATTTCCGCTGGCAATCGGCTATTCAAAAGGCATTGCAGGTGGTTCACTCGGGCACAATCGGCACGCCGTTCTTTGGCCGGGTCAGCTTTCGCTCTGGCTATGACGTGTTTTCCGGTCAGCCCTATCTGGCCGAAGGAGAGCGGTTTATCATCGAGGATCTCGGCATACATATCCTTGATATCGCGCGTGCTTTCTTTGGGGATGTCGCCCGGATCAGCGCCACCACCCGCCGCGTCAATCCGGCCATCAAGGGCGAGGATGTCGCAACGATGCTGCTGAGCCACGAAACCGGCGTGACCAGCGTTGTCGATTGTTCCTATGCGACGCGTCGTCAGCCCGAAACTTTCCCAGAGACTCTGTTGGAAATCGACGGCACTTTGGGTACTCTGCGGCTTGAGGCAGGGTACAGGTTGATTGTTCAGACAGAGGGCGCTGTGCAGACCGATGTTTCGCCGCCTCTGTTGACGTGGGCAGAGCGGCCTTGGCACAATATTCAGGAAAGCGTGCAGATCATTCAGCAGCATTTTGTCGATTGTCTTGCGGCTGGCGCGGTGCCGGCCACCTGTGGTGTGGATAACCTAAAGACGCTGGCCTTGGTCGAGGCGGCTTATCTGTCAGCCGCGACAGGAAAAACCGTGGATCTGGTTGATATATGAGTGATGCACTGACCCTCTTTGGCACAACATCCCAACCCGCCCCGCAAGAGGTTTTAGGGGTTGCCGGGCTGTCCTTTACTCTTGAAGTCGGTGCGCTGCGTCACATCATGGTGAATGGAGTCGAGGGGATCCGGGGCATCGCTTTTCTGGTGCGGGACCGGGACTGGGGCACGCTGGACCCCCAGATAACGGATCAGGTGATCGATCAGAACGATGACCAGATTTCGATTGCATATCATGCGCGCTACACCAGCCACGGGACCATGCTGGACGTGGATATCCGTATTTCTGCCAGTGCCAAGGGGCTGACCATGTCCGCCAGCGGTTATGCGACGGGCGCGTTCGAAACAAACCGCGCGGGTTTTACCGTTCTGCATCCGATCCGGGGTGTCGCGGGTGCGCCGGTGCAGGTCACCCATAGCGACGGTAGCATCGAGGACTCGGTGTTCCCTTATCTCATCGCGCCATGGCAGCCATTTATGGATATTGCCGCGCTGACCCATCAGGCGGGCGAGATGCTGGTCTCGTGCCGCTTTGACGGTGACACGTTCGAAATGGAGGATCAGCGACAATGGGGGGATGCGTCGTATAAGACGTATAATCGCCCCCTTGCGCTGCCCTGGCCTTATGAGATCGCGGATGGGGACAGGGTCGAGCAGGCGGTACATTTGACATGGACCCCCAGTGACAAGCCTGCGTATCAGAGGCCACAAATCTCGCTGCCCCCTGCACGCTTTCCGCAGATGGCCTTGGTGATCACGCCGCATGATGCGCAGCGTTTGATCGATCACCCCGACGATCTCGAGGTCATTCGCCCTCAACGTCTGCTGTGTCATCTGGACGCGACATTGGGGGATGTCGAGGCGCAGATAGAGGCCTTTGTTCTGGCGCAGATGTCGTGTTTCCAGACCCACTTTGATCTGGAATTTATTTGCGACGGCTCTGACGACATGCAGGCAGAGCTGGTCGAGTTGTCCGCCTACATTGATTTTGCCCGGTTTGCGCCTGACTCGGTTCTGATCTGCCCCTCTGTGGATCGCCAGTCGACGCCTCCGGGGTCGGAATGGCCAGCGTGCCCGCCACTGGAAGAGATCCACACCTTCGCAGGCGAGGTCTTTCCCGATATGCTGCACGGGGGCGGCATGGTCAGTCTGTTCACAGAGTTTAACCGCAAACGCCCGCCTGTCGAATTGCTGGATTTTGTCAGTCACGGTCTTTGCCCCATCGTGCATGCCGCGGATGATGTGTCGGTGATGGAAACCCTAGAGGCGATCCCCCATATCACCCGCTCTGTTCGTGCGATCATCGGAACAAAACCCTATCGCATTGGCCCTGCGACCATCGCCATGCGCCAGAACCCCTACGGCAGTCGCACAATCCCCAACCCGCACCAACACCGCCTGTGCATGACCGATGATGACCCGCGTCATCACGCGCAGTTCGGGGCGGCCTATGTGATCGGGCTGGCGACGGCGCTTGCCAATGCCAATGTCGAGGTTTGGACGCCTGCGGCGCTTTATGGACCGCGTGGAGTGATTGGTGCGGGCGAGGCCTATCCACTGGCGACACCTTTGCGCACCCTTGCCAGTCTTGCCGGAAAAAGAGTGTATCGCGCGGACATCAAAGACGGTATTGCGCATCTCGAAGTCGGAAGTGCAGTGCTGCGCGCCAATCTGACGCCTCAGGCGAACGGTCTTTTGTCACCCTACGGCTGGAGCCTTACGCAGAGGGCGTAGCAAAGCGTTCTTGCGAGCGGTTCAGGTGATCCTGCATGGCGGTTTGCGCCTGATCTGCGTCATTGTCCTTCAGCGCATCGGCAAGGCGGCTATGTTCGGCCAGCGTTGTTTCTTCGCGCCCGGACCACAGCAACAGATCGGCATGATGGTCAAACAGCCAGGTCAGCATCATCTGGGTGATTGCCTCAATCAGCGGATTGGCGGTGATCTTGGCCAGCCGACAATGAAAGGCGATATCGGCCTTCACAAAGGCCTCTGCCTTGCCCAATTGCACGCGCTGTGCCTCGATCAGGCTGCGCAGATCGCTATGGTCTTGGGCCGTACACAGGTGGGCGGCGATACGCACTGTGCCCAGTTCAAGGATGTGACGGACCTGTTTGAGATGATCGATATTGGCGGGCTCACTGGACAATAAAAGCTGTGCTATATCATCGAGTTGGTTGAAGGCGATCCCGGCTGTCAACGCATTGACCCGACTGCGTTCGCCATGACTGATCGTGATCAGCCCCTTGTTCTGCATGGCCTGCAACGCCTCTCGGACCGCCGGGCGACCCACCCCGAACCGATCCATCAGAACCCGTTCCGAGGGCACATGATCGCCGGCGGCCAATTCGCCGCTGGCAACCATGTCGCGCAGGCGTTCATAGACCTGATCCGACAGCTTCAGCCGGGTGATCTTTGTCTCTAGGGGGCCGGGTTTGTCTATCTCGATCCGCCTGTCGTTGGGGTGCGGGGGCAAGGCTGCGCCCGCTTCTGTTTCTGGTCTGTTTCTGGTCTGTTTCGGATCTGTTTTGCGCCTGTAGGCCCTCAGGTAATTCGCTGAATGCTGGCGGCGATCTCTTCGGGTTCAAAAACCCGTTTCCAGTCGTCGCGCATCAGCACTGGCTTGCCAAACTCGATCGCCTTGTTGCAGGCATCCGAAAACACGCCGTCCACCTCTTTGAAAATCACAGCCCCCAGAATGTTCATATGACCCAACAGGAAATCGCGTGCGGCCTCTGCGGGCACGCCCCGTGCGACAACCTCGTCCATCGCTTCGCGCATCACATCCAGCAACGAGGCGCAGACCGTTTCGGACAGGCCGGGTTCCAGCAACGCCATCTGTTCGACCGTGACCCTGTGCGAGCGCGCGACAGGGGCAAAGATCGTCTTGCCGACCTTTTCGCCAAGGTCGTAGTCCTCTTCCGGTCCCTGCATCAGCGCGTTCACAATGCCTTGGCGTGCAGCGATGCCGCCAAAGTAGTCCTTTTTCGCGGCCATTTCGGTTTCATCGTTAAAGATCGGCGGATGGCAGGGGTGGCTGACGAAATAGGTCACATCGGCCCGCTTTGGCAGGTGCCCGGCAAAGGGCGCGGCGGCATCGAGGCAAACGACCATCGCACCAGAGGGCACCTTGTCGATGATTGCCGCTGCGACCTTGCCGATCACCGTATCCGGCACGGCCAGCACCACAACGCGCGCGTTTTCCAGCGCGCTGTCTGCATCCTGACAGTCCAGCCCCAGCTCGTCGTGCAACCGCGCACGTCCTTCTGGCGAGACCTCGACATGAGCGACGTCAAAGTCAGAATTCAACAGGTTGCGCGACAGGCGCACGCCCATTTTGCCCCCGGCACCAAACAAGGCCAGTTTCATCATTCCGCGTCCCTTTCGACTTTTCCCGTGGCGCATCGGCCTGCTGGAAATTGACAACTGGTATGATAAGATACTAACCATATCAGACCGTCAAGCGGGGCCCAAAAACGACATGATCAAAACAACCGGCAAGGTAGATCTGGCGTGGTACGGCGATGACTTTACCGGCGCGGCGGCGGTGATGGAGGTTCTGGCCTTCGCTGGTCTGCCCGCAATGCTGTTCCTCGACATCCCAACGCCCACTCAGCTTGCCCGTTATCCGGATCTGCGCGCGATTGGAATTGCCTCGACGGCGCGGTCGAAATCACCAGCGTGGATGGACCGGGAATTGCCTGCGGTTTTCGACGCGCTGGCAGCCCTGAGCCCTGCGATTGCCCACTACAAGATTTGCTCGACGCTGGACTCTTCGCCTCACATCGGGTCGATTGGCCGTGCGATAGAAATCGCCGCAAATCATTTCGTCCCCGAAGTCGTTCCAGTGCTGGTCGCCGCCCCCCAGATGCGGCGCTATCAAGTGTATGGTCATCTTTTTGCCGGGTTGGGCGACGTCGTCTATCGGCTGGATCGCCACCCCGTTATGGCGCGCCATCCGGTGACGCCGATGACCGAGTCCGATGTGGCGCGCCATATCGCGAAACAGTCAGATCGGCTGGATATTTCCCTGGCTTCGCTGGAAGATCTCGCATCAGAATCGCTGGTATCAGAACCGGGTGACCAGACCCGTATCCGCGCCGTTACGCTCGATTGCGTCGACTTGATATCAGAGGCACAAGTGGGGCGGTTCCTTTGGCATAACCGCACGCGCAACCCCTTTGTGGTGGGCTCGCAGGGCGTTGAATATGCGCTGGTGGCCCATTGGATCGCAACCGGAGTGTTGACGCCAGCAGAGGCCCCGCGCAGTGCCGGGCGGGCCAAAGGTATGGTCACAGTCTCTGGCTCCGTCTCGCCCACAACCGCCGATCAGATCGCGTGGTCGCGTGACAATGGCTTTGCCTGCATTCCCTTTGATGCAACCAGCGCCTGTGCCGACGTCGCCACTTTAGCGGCAGAGAAGGTGCGGGTCACAAAAATGGCGCTCACAGCCTTGGCGCAGGGCCAAGACCCCTTGATTTACACCGCAGGAGGCCCGGATGATCCCGCCGTGGCCCGGTTCAAACAGGCGGCGTCGGGTAAAGACATCGGCGCGATTAATGAAACCATCGGCACCGCGCTGGGCGAGGTTTTGGCCACGACCCTCAAACAGGGCAATATCCGTCGCGCCGTCGTTTCAGGGGGTGACACTTCTGGCTATGCCACTCGCCAGCTTGGCATTTTCGCGCTCTCCGCCCTTGCCCCGACCATCCCGGGTGCTGCCTTGTTCAAGGCGCACGCTGTCGGAGAGATGGACGGTCTGGAACTGGCGCTGAAAGGCGGGCAGATGGGCAGCCCGGATTATTTTGGCTGGATCCGCGATGGGGGCGGCGCGCGATAGTCGCTGTTTCTCAAGCACGTGTCTGTGACCAAGGACAATTCGGGGGCAAATCATTTTGGCAAGGGCCGTCCGCTGGGCGCGGGCTGTTGCTGAATGCAACTCAGCTGTTGGCAGCTATGTACTGAAAATCAAAAGCGCCTGGACCAGTCCCTGAGGAGGCAAGTTCCATCAGCCGCGCTTCGCCTTCCTGCAAGCTGGGGATGTGGCCCACAGAGACAGGCCATATCACAAAATTTGGTCCCTCTGAGGGCTCAAACCATTCTGTGCGCCGACGCAAGAAGGCCCCGTGGACGGTTTTGTTGACGTAATTCTGCAAGGCCTCGGCGGTTTCCCAGACGGACAGAGAAATCGCCAGATAGGGGTCGCCTGATATGGCCTGAAACGTCCCTGCGCCGGGGACCGTCGCGGCGGTGTCATCAAGCCGCCATACAAATCCCGGACTCCGCTCTGCCACCGCGTTGACCTTTGGCGCATTGTCGATGAAGTCCGCAACGGCGGGGTGACCGGGCAATTCCTTGAGCCGGGCCACGTTGTAATGCGCTACATGCATTTGACTGTCCTTAAATCGGTTTGAACTGTTGTCCGGTTGCAGGACGTGGCTCAACTTTTAATCACTCAAGTGTAACGAACGGGGTATGGTTTACACTCATACGATCAGCACCCATAGCGACTACGGGCACCGCGATCTATTTCCCCGTCCCGGACTCTGTCAGAAAGTCAAAATCACAGCCCTTGGGCGCTTGCAGGACAGACCTCTCGTAAAGCGCGCGATAGCCACGGGAATGCCCCCCGCGTTTTGGCACTTCTGCCAGTCGGCGGGTGATTTCTTCGGCAGAAACTTGCAGGTCGATGCGTTTTTCGGCCACCGACAGGCGGATGATATCGCCGTTTCGCACCGCCGCCAGCGGACCGCCGACGCCAGCCTCTGGCGAGATATGCAGGACAATTGTGCCAAAGGCGGTGCCTGACATCCGCGCGTCCGATATTCGCACCATATCCTTGACGCCTTGGCGGGCCAGTTTCTTGGGGATCGGCAAATAGCCTGCCTCAGGCATCCCGGCAGCGATGGGCCCGGCGTTCTTCAGCACCATGATATCGCCAGCCACAATGTCCAGATCCGGGTCATCGACGCGTTTTGCCAGATCCTCTAACCCCTCGAACACGACCGCACGGCCTTCGGTTTCGAACAACGCGGGCGTGGCGGCGGCGCGTTTGAAGATCGCACCATCGGGGGCAAGGTTGCCGTTCAGCGCGATCAATCCGCCCTCACGGCTGACCGGATCGTCAAAGGCACGGATCACACGGCGGTCGACCCAATCCATTTCAGGTTCCAGACGGTCGCCAAGTGTCAGGCCATTGACGTCGATGGTATCGAGGTGCAGCAAATGACGGATCTCGCGCATCACAGCACCCACGCCACCCGCGGCAAAGAAGTCTTCCATATAGCCGTCGCCCACGGGCTTGAGATCGACCAGCACGGGGGTTTCGTCCGAGATCTGGTTGAGGCGCGCATCGGGGATGCGAATGCCCAGCCGCCCCGCGACAGCGGTCAGATGCACGATGGCATTGGTCGACCCGCTGATCGCCATCAACACGCGAAAGGCGTTTTCGACCGAATGCTGTGTGATGATATCGCTGGGCCGACGCTGCGAGGTGATCAGTTCGACCGCTGTGCGCCCGCTGTATTCTGCGGCGACCAGACGATCCGAATGCACGGCAGGAATGGCGGCAGATCCGGGCAGGGCCATGCCAAGAGTTTCCGCGATGCAGGCCATGGTGCTGGCGGTGCCCATCACGGCGCAGGTGCCTGCGGTGGTGGCAAGGCGACCTTCGATCACATCGATCTCGTCGCGTTCCACCTCGCCTGCGCGGAACTTGCCCCAGAAGCGGCGGCAATCGGTGCAGGCACCAAGGCGTTCGCCGCGATGGCGTCCGGTCATCATTGGCCCCGTCACCAGTTGCACGGCGGGGATATTGGCAGAGGCCGCGCCCATCAGTTGCGCGGGCACGGTCTTGTCACAGCCGCCGATCAGCACGACGGCGTCCATTGGCTGGGCGCGCAGCATTTCCTCTGTGTCCATGGACATGAGGTTGCGGTAAACCATGCTGGTGGGGTTCAGAAAGACCTCACCCAAAGACACGGTCGGAAAGGGCCGCGGCAGTGCGCCTGCCGCCAGAATGCCGCGCGACACCGCCTCGACCAGTTCGGGCATGGTGCGGTGGCAGTTGTTAAAGCCTGATCCGGTCTCTGCGATCCCGACAATCGGCTTGCGCAGCATCTCCTTGGACAGCCCCATAGAGCGGGCGAAGGAACTGCGCAAATAGAGGGCGAAATCCTTGTCGCCGTAGTTGGTCAGTCCGCCGCGAATGCCTTGGTCTTGTCTACCGTCATCGTCGCTCATTTCAGATGTCCTTTACTAATGGCCGTGGAGGCGGCGGATTCGCTACGCCAGAATTCCACAAAAAATTCTGTTTCGCCAACCAATTCAACGGAATGCAGACTCTCGGGTTCTATAATTCCGGTAATGCTCGGCCCCAGTTCGTAACTATGGGCGCTGCCCTTGATGCGATAGACCAGCGTGCCTTTCACCACATGGATCAGCCCCCAGACACCGGGCTTGGTGGCATGATCCTTTAGCAGACCGGCAGGCACAGTGGATTTGGAAAAGACCGGCGTGCGTTTGTACGGGCGCAGCCCATTGGGGAGAAGTTTCATGGGCGCGAATGTCTTCCGGTGTTTGAGGTGGAACGCAGGGCGCCAAAGGTGATGTTGCTGCTCTGACCAAAGACATATCGCGCGCAAAACCCGATCACCACAAGGCTAATGATCAGCCAGATCGCGCCCCATAGTATCGCAGACCCACCAAAACGTTCGGCCAGCATGAACGCGTCAGAGCGCAGTTCAGAGCGCGCGATGGTGTCGCTAAAGATATCGTAGGGCGCGTAGAGGATGCTGGTCAGGCCAATCACCCTCAGCAACAGGTCGTTGACTTCGCGGGTCAGAAACCGGGCAATCACCAGCATGCCCAGACCGCTGAGCGCGCAGAACAGCAGGGCAAAGCTGTCGCGGATGTAAAGCGCTGTGACCAGTAGCATCAGCGCCCCGAACAGGGCCATCACGGCGCGATCCGCATGGGTGCGCAGGGCGATGATAAACAGGATCACACCAAGCAGCAGCGAGCCGATGTAGCCGGCAGAAAAGATCAGGAAAACATTCCCACCGCGCGTGATCGCGTGGCCGCCCTGCTGTGGGTTCAGCGAGATTGTCTCTATGCTGCCCCCCGTCAGAACGGCCACCAGCCCATGCGAAAGTTCATGCAAAAAGACCACGAGGATCTTGAGCGGCAGGATCGCGTATGTGTTCCATAGCGCGAAAACCAACGCGGTAATGAGGAAAAGCTGCCAGTGGCCCTTGAGGAATGTCATGGGGCGATCACGCCTGACGCAGGGGGCAAAGTCAATTCATCTGTGCTGCGCGCTGTCGGTTTCATGCGCTTTGGCAGAGGGCAAATGCAGTTCGGCTCATCATTGTTTGTTGCCTGCGCCGTCCAGACGCCCTGAACGTCAGATGTCCTTGATCCACACCGTTTCGCGCGTCTCGGCGGATCGTGTGATCGCCTCTAACACCTCGATGTTGTGAACCAGTTCGTCCGGTGTGAAGGGGTAGGGGGCCTGCCCCTGTGCCGCGCGGGCGAAGGCCTCTAGGTTGGCGGTGACCGCATCGCTCCATTCATAGTCCGTTTGGCTGACACCTTGCCCGGTTTGCGCCGTCAGCACACGCACGATCCCATCGGGTGTGTCGGGGTGGCTGTCGTTCAGCACCTCGACCCAACGGGTTGTGCCAAAGACATGCATCCGGATGAAATGGGGCGTGTGCAGAACCGCGCTGAGCGTGGCGGTCATCCCGGCCTCAAAGCCCAGCTGCACGGTGACCACATCCCCGGTTTCCCAGCCAAGAGAGCGGTCGGCGGTCATCGCTTGAACGGTTTCGACCCGGCCAAAGAAAGAGATCAGCAGATCTGTCAGATGTATCCCCATCGCGGTCATGCCAGCGGCGGGAGAGACCGCCTTTTTTGTGCGCCAGTCGTCCTTTGGCACGTTGATCAGCTTGTCATGGCTAAAGGCCGCCTCTGCGTGCATCAAGGTGCCCAGATCGCCCGCATCAATCGCGGCGCGTAATGCCAGCATGGCCGGTTCAAAGCGTCGCTCGTGCCCGATACCCAGTTGCACGCCCGCTGCCTGACAGGCCGCAACAGAGCGGCGCGCGCTGGCGGCGTTCAGGCCCAGAGGTTTTTCACAGAACACATGCTTGCCCGCTTGGGCGGCCATGATCACCTGCTCTTCATGCAGCGGGTTGGGCGTGGTCAGAACGACCGCCGCGATGTCATCGCGCGCAACGGCGGTTTCCAGATCTGTCCAAAGTTCCAGCCCCCGGTCGCGGATGGCGTCGTGGTTGCCCTCGAACGGTTCGACGATGCCGACGACCTTGAGGGTCGGATGATCGGCCAGCCGTGTTGTGATATGCTTGCCCCACCAGCCAAAGCCTGCAATCGCAATCGGGAAAGATGTGCTCATAGGGCTGTTCCGATCTCTGCAAAGCTGCCTTGATGGAAGATCAGCGGGCGTTTGCCTGCGTTGGTGAATTGGATGACGCGACCAAGATACATTTCGTGATCCCCGCCAGGTATGCGGCTTTGTGTGCGACATTGCAGGACTGCCGCCGCGCCATCCAGTACCGGACAACCATCGACGCCCGCGCTCCACTCGATGCCGGCGAATTTATCGGGCGATGGTCGGCTGAATTGCATGGCAAGATCCTTTGACTGATCGCACAACACATTGATCGCAAAGGTGCCAGAGCGGCGAAATGCGCTAAGACTGGGGGCCTTCAGGGCAAGGCTCCAGACCACCAGAGGCGGATCCAGCGAGACCGAGGCGAAAGAATTCGCGGCCATTCCGATGGGCGCGCCGTTCTCACCGGTGGTGGTGATCACGGTGACGCCGGTTGCGAATTGGCCCAGTACATCGCGCAGGGCGCGTGGGTCCGCGTCCAATTCCACTGGCGTTTGTCGTGTATGTGCATTCATCATGGCCGCTCCGATCTAACTATTTGGGGGAATGTAGCGGGGGGCGGTAGCAGAACAACTTATGTCTTTTGATAATGGCTATCGGATTTAGCGATGGCCTTTCCGAGTGGAGCAATCGTATAATCATATGCAACCCATGACCAACCATCATTATCTTTAGTGTCTGGCCCTGTATCATACTCGTTCGACCCTCTAACACAAAGGATCCGCGCATGGCGATTGTAAAAGAAAAACCGATCTGGACCTTCAAGATTGCGGGGTCCCATTTGACTCCAACCAAATCGACCGCCTCTGCGCGGGGTAAAGATTATATCGTCGACGAACCGATCCAGCGCGGCGGGACCGATCTGGGGCCGATGCCGGTGGAATATGTGTTTATGGGGTTGTCGGGTTGCACCCATGTGATTTCGAACAAGCTGGCCGTGGCGAATGGGATTAGCTTTTCCGATATGGAGATCAGCATCGACGTCACCATGGACAGCCATGGCACACGCCTGATCAACCCGATTGATATCCCATTCCCCGACGTCACCGTAAACATTACCGCCAGCTATGACGGCCCCCGCGAGGGCGCGCTAGAGGTTGTGCGCAAGTTGCGCCATCACTGTGCGGTGTCCAAGATGTTGCAGGAATCCGGCTCGCGCGTGACAGAGAACTGGGTCCTGAACGGGGAAACCATGGGTGCGGCATAGGGGCAATGGCGTCAAAGCATAGAGCATGAGCCAACTGCTCGACATTCTGGGGCCGATTACGATCATTACGATGATCGGCTTTGCCATGGGGAAATCCTCTGTCGGTCTGCACGCCCGCACGCTCAGCAATCTTGTGCTGATGGTGGCGACACCGTCGCTGGTGTTTCATACGCTGGTGTCGATGCACATCGGTTTTGCCACGATGGGGCAAATGGCGTTGGCGGCGATGCTGGTGATAACGCTGGCAGGGGCGCTTGGGCTTGTCGGACTATGGGCGGTTGGCCAGCCAATCCGCAGTTTTCTGCCCAGTCTCATGATGCCGAACTCTGGCAATATGGGCTTGCCCCTTGCCGCTTTGGCGTTCGGAGAGGAGGGGATGCGGTTGGGCGTGTCCTATTTTTTCATCGTCGCGCTGATCCAGTATTCGGTCGGCTTTTCCATCGCATCGGGCAGCCTGCACCTGTCGAGGTTGTTGCGGCAGCCGCTGATCTACGCGGTCGGGTTGGTGCTGATCGTCACGGCGCTGGACGTACCCGTGCCCGCAATGATCCTGAAAACCACAGAGATGCTGGGTGGCATGATGATCCCGTCGATGCTGATCCTGCTGGGCAGTTCGCTGGCGACATTGGGCGTCTCAGAACTGCGGTCCGCTTTTGCGGTGGCTTTTGGGCGGCTGGGCCTTGGCGTTGTCTCGGGCCTTGCAATCATCTGGGCGCTGGGTCTTGACGGGATCGCGGCTGGCGTTGTGTTTATCCTTGCGACCATGCCATCCGCCATCGTGACCTTTGTCTTTGCCGAACGGTTCAGCCCCGATGCGGGGCGGGTGGCAGGTGGCGTGGTTGTGTCCACTGTGATGACGTTCCTGTGCCTGCCCCTGTTGATCTGGGGCGCATTGGCTTTGGCTGGTGGTGACCTGTCGGGGCCGGGGCGGCCGTAAGATGCAGGGTGTGAAACTACAGCAGCTTCGGTTCTTTCTGGCGGTCTATGAGGAACGCTCTATCACCGCCGCCGCGCGTCGGTTGAATGCCACGCAATCCGGCGTCAGCGTGCAGATCCGCGACCTTGAGGACATGCTGGGCCTGACCTTGTTTCAACGGGTGTCCGCAGGCGTGGTGCCGACAAAATCCGGCGATCTGATCTTTCACCGCGCCACCAAAATCTTGCGCGAAGTCAGCCGGTTGCAAGAAGATGTCAACGCTCAGACAGACGCGCTCGCCGGCGAGGTGCGCGCGGGCATCATGCCCACCTTTGCACGGTCCATCCTTGCGCCGGTGCTCAGCCGTTTCATGATGGAGCACCCGTATGTGGATATGAAGGTGACAGAGGCCTATAGCGGGGCTCTCAGCGAAAGTGTCTCTGCCGGAGATCTCGATTTTGCCATCGTGCCCAGCGGCAGCGTGCCAGCCGGTTTGCGCGCAACCTATCTGGACAGCGATCTGGAATTGTTGGCCAGCGCGACGCCTGTTGAGGGTGCGGCTGGCGGCGTGGACCTGTCGATCATCCCGCCGCTGCGCCTTGCCTTGCCGGGGCGCAAGAACTCGCGCCGCGCCAAGATCGAACAACATCTGCGCAGCTTTTCCCGCTCTGATCATACGATCCTTGAGTTGGACAGCATGATGACGACGCTGGATATCGTGCGCCGCGGCGATTGGAGCGCGATCCTGCCCGGATGTCTCTGCCTGCCGGATCTGGATGATTCCAAGCTGCATTTTTACCCAATCGTCCAGCCGAACATGACCGTGGATTACCTTTTGATCGAACCCGCCGCGACAGAGGGCAGTCCCGCCGTGCAACGGTTTGCACAGGAGTTGGGCAAAGAGATTCGCGCGTCTTGTGCGCGCTGCCGGGCGTTCTTTGCGGGGTGAGGGGGTTGCGACGTGCCTTGTATGCAATGGTTGACCAATACAGACAGGTTTACCCCTGAAATCATGCGCAAAAGTGAAAATCTTGATAGTATTTCATTGAATTTGAATGGCTCTCAAGGCACAGTAACCAGATACAGAGCGACAAGCATATTGGTCAACCAAAGGCCAGAGGCGTTCTGCTAAAGAGAGACGTTGGCCCGGTAAGGCCAGTGGGGGAGGTCATATGAAGAAAACGGGTCTGCAAAAGACACCCGAAGCCTTTTTCACGCTGTTCTGCGTGGCTTTGGCCGTGCTTTCGCTGGTGTTTATCGGCTCGCTCGTGGCTGCGCCAAAACTGCTGTTCGGGCGTAGCCTGACGGCCATTGCGCCCTCTCTGTTTCCGGTGATCGTGTTGAGTCTGCTGCTGGTCTTGGCGCTTGTGCTGCTGTTGTTACATGTGCGTAACCCGCCTGCGATAGACGAGGGGCCGAACGGACTGGAGGGTTGGCGGCGTGGCGCGGTGTTTTTTGGCATCATGACGCTGTATGCGCTGACCATGGTGCCGCTGGGGTTTCTGATTTCCTCGGCCATCGCAACGGCGCTTTTGTCTTGGATGATCGGCAACCGGGTGATCTGGCAAATCGCGATCCTGTCCCTTGGGGCGCCCGTGTTGCTGTACCTTGCAGCGACGCGCCTGTTGGCGGTGTCCCTGCCGGAACTGAATGTAATCGAACTGTTCGTGGCAAGGTTCTTTAATGGATAAGCCCATGCAAAATAATAATAATTCTGGATCTACAGATGTTTGATTATTTCCTCGAAGGCTTTGGAATGGCCCTGCGGCTGGACACCTTTGGGATGATGGCGCTTGGCCTGTTCGGGGGGATGCTGGTCGGGGCGCTGCCCGGCTTTACCACCTTGATGGCGATGGCGATCCTGTTGCCAATCTCGTTTTTTCTGGACCCTATTGTTGGTATTCCCTTTCTGTTGGGCATCTACAAAGGCGGCATTTTTGGCGGCAGTATTCCGGCGATTCTGGTGTCCATGCCCGGCACTGGGGCGGCGGTGGCCACGTCGCGCGATGGGTATGCTCTGACCAAAAAGGGCAAGTCGCGCAAGGCGCTGGATATGGCGCTGTTTTCGTCGGTCTTTGGCGACACGATGAGCGACATTTTCACCATCCTGATGATCTTTCCCATCGCGCTGCTGGTCATGCAGTTCGGCCCGCCAGAACTGTTCGCAGTGCTGCTGCTGAGCCTTGTCATTATCGCCGCGACATCCGGGTCGAACCCGCTGAAGGCGTTGATCATGATGCTGCTGGGATTGTGGCTGTCCTTTGTCGGGACAGATCCGCTGGGCGGTGTCGAGCGATTTACCTTTGGGATATTCGACCTGAAATCCGGTATTCCGCTGCTGCCCATGCTGATTGGCGTGTTCGCGATCCCAGAGGTGGCAAGCGTGGTGATGAAGAACGAGCGGACCAAGCAACTGGCCTCTGTTCTGGGTGAGCGTCTGTCGTTCAAGGAATTCCGCGCCAGTTTTCGCACCATCTGTCGTTCTACCGTGATTGGCACCGGCATCGGGATCATTCCCGGTCTGGGGCAGGTTGTGGCGGCGATGATGGGCTATTCGGCCGCCAAGAACGCCTCGTCCCACCCCGAAACCTTTGGCGAGGGAGAGTTAGAGGGTGTTGCCGCCGCCGAGGCTGCAAACAACGCCGTCAATGGCCCGACCATGGTGCCGCTACTGACCCTTGGCATTCCCGGCGACAACGTTACCGCGATCCTGCTGGGGGCCTTCGTGGCGCAAGGTCTGCGTCCGGGGCCGCAACTGTTCGAGGAACAGGGCGCGACGGTGTTTGCAATCCTTGTCGCGATGGTCTTTGCCAATCTGATGTTTCTTGTCATTGGCTATTTTTCGATCCCGATCTTTTCGCGGCTGGTGACGATCAAGGTGTCGATCCTGATCCCGCTGGTGATCATGTTCGCCTTTGCCGGGGCCTATGTGTTCCGCTCTGACTCGGTCGATCTGCTGATGCTGGTTGGCTTTGGGATCTTTGGAATTATCGCCAAGGCGGCAAAGTTCGATGTCATGCCGATGGTGATGGGGTTCATCCTTGGGCCGCCGATGGAATACGCCTTTGGCCAGACCGTCGCGATGACCAATGGCGAGGCGGTCAATTTCTTTCTGACCGAACGGCTGGGTGCCGTGCTGGTCCTGATCGCGGCCCCTGTGATTGGCTACCTGCTGTGGCGGCGGATGCAGACGGTCACGGTGACCGGCCACTGAAGTTTCACAATGCCCCGCGCGCAGATCGCATCACCGCCACGGGGTCAAAAAAGAGCGATGCAAAAAGGGAGTTGAGGAATGCTGAGATCCACAATCAAGAAAACCGCCGGATTGCTGACGGGTGCGGGCCTTGCACTGGGCCTGTCCGTTGGGGCCGCTATGGCGGAATATCCTGAAAAGCCGATCACAATGGTGATCCCGCTGGGGGCCGGTGGCAGCCACGATCTGAATGCGCGGGTGATCACCTCGATCATTCCGACCTATCTCAATCAGGCGATGATCGTGCGTTTGACCCCCGGAGCGGGCGGGCAGAAGGGCACACAAGAGGTCGCGAATGCGACGGCTGACGGATACACGCTGCTGTTCACGCACAACTATATCGACATGCTGCAACAGCACGTTGAAAACCTACCCTACGAGCCGGGCGAGGATTTCGTGCCGGTCGCCCGTGTGAACTATGCGCCTATCGCGGTCGTTGTGCGCGGTGATAGCCCCTATCAGACGATGGAAGATCTGGTTGCGGCCTCCAAGGCCAATCCCGGCGGCATCCAGATGGCCCATTCCGGCAACTGGGGCGCCTTGTTCGTGCCAGCCGCGCAGATCATGAAGGCGCTGGATATGCAGTGGAACCTCGTGCCCTATCAGGGTGGCGGTCCCGCCATGCAGGCGTTGCTGTCGGGTGATGCGGATGTGACCATGGGTTTCCCCTCGACCATCGCGGCGCAGGTGGACAGTGGCGATCTGCGTGTTCTGGCCACTGCCGGGGCAGAGCGGATCTATGACGATGTGCCAACCTTTGCCGAAGTGGGCGTGGCCGGTGACGTCGGCTTTATGCACCGCGTTGTGCTGGCCCCTGCTGACACCCCACAAGAGGCGCTGGACACTCTGACGTCGGCCTTCAAGGCGCTGGGTGAGGACAAGACCTTTACCCGCATGATGGGCCGCTTGGGCGAGTCGATCGATATCATTGATGGGCCTGCCTACGAGGCGATGCGCGTCGAGCAAAGCAGCGCCTACAAGACGCTCGTCGAGTCGCTGACGTCTCAATAAGACAGTGCAATAAAATCAGAAGGGTGGCGCTGGTTTTGCGCCACCCTTTTCCGTTAGAGGGGGGCAATCCCCAAACGGGTGGCCAGATCATCCAGTTGCGCCTTTAGCGCCGGAGCCAGCGGAATGCCATGTTCCGTGCGTTCGCGGGTCACCTTGTCCAATCGCTCTCCGGGCAGACGGATCTCTGACACTCCGGTCATCTTTGGCGCCGATTTCATCTCTTCCCAAACGTTGTCGATGCTGGCGCGGAACCTGTCGGGATCTGCAAAAGCCTTGATATCCAGCGCCAGAATGAACTGTCCGGTGTTCGTCGTCGAGGCGTCATCGGCGTTGAAATCAATGACATCGCGCCCAAAGGCCGCCCCGTTCAGGGTGCCCGCGAGAATGCCAAAGATCAGCGCAAGACCATAGCCTTTGGGCCCGCCAATCGGCAGCAGAAACCCCTCTGACGCGCGGGTCGGATCGGTCAACGGATTGCCATCGCAGTCGATCATCCAGCCCTCTGGCATCATCTCGCCCCGTTGCGCGGCGGTCTTGACCTTGCCATAGGCGGCCACGGTGGTGGCCATATCCAGAACGATCGGCGGATATTTCGCGCCGGGGATCGCCACAGCGATGGGATTGGTGCTCAGCAACATTTCGGTGCCACCCCATGGCGGCAGATGATTGGCGCTGCCAACGGCCACGTACAGCCCGATCATATCGCGTTTCAGCGGCATCATCGCGTAAAGAGAGGCAGGCCCGGCATGGTTGGAAAAACGTGCGCCGACCCAGGCGACCCCGGTTGTCTCTGCCTTTTTCATCGCCAGTTCGGTCGCATGGTGCATCACAAGATGTCCCATCCCGTTGTCGCCATCTACCACGGCCGTCGCCGCGCGTTCCTCTATGATGTGGAACTTGGGTGTCTTGTTCACGCCGCCCGCCTGAATACGGCGAATGTATTGCGGCAACCGAAACGCACCGTGCCCATCCTGCCCGATCAGATCGGCCCGCGCCATAAGCGACGCGGTTGTCTGCGCATCGGCTTGGGGGATGCCGACGGCGACAAAAGCGCGTTCGATGAAGGCTTGTAGGGCTGCGTAAGATATTGGGGGGGCTGACATGGGTTGCCTCTTGTGATGTTGTTTCAGGGTCGCTGTGTCTGTACCGTCAATTGGTTGACCAATTTGCCAATCTATGACACTCTATGACAATCTTATAATGGATTATGATTGATCGGGTAACCTCAAGTTCGGCTCATATTTTCTGGGTGTCAATCGTGGAAATCGACTCTGGAAAACTGCGCCATCCGCAGCGAATTGGTAAATCAATGGAAGACAAAGTTCACACAAGGCTGCGCTCTTGGATCGCGTCGTCCGGTCTCAAGGAGGGCGCCCGGCTGCCAGCAGAACGAGACCTTGCCAGCACTCTCGGCGTCACGCGGGCCGAATTGCGCAAGGCCTTGCTGGTGATGGAAGTTGACGGACGTTTGGAACGGGGCGTGGGCCGAGGCACATTTCTGGCAAAACGCCCCTCGGCCACGCGTGTCTTTTCGACGGCTTCCGGCACCGCCGCCTTGGCAGAACGCACCGGCCCACATGAGGCGATGGTGGCGCGGATTGCGTTAGAGCCAGAGTTGGCCGCGATGGCCGCGATCCACGGATCGCCTTTTCAATTGCGTGAATTGCGCACATTGGCGACCGCCATGCGCGCGGCGAACAGCTGGGCGAAATATGAAAAACTGGACGCGGATTTTCACGACCTGATCGCGCAGGCCTCGGGAAATTCCCTGTTGCACGAGGTCCACAAGATTATCAACGGGGTGCGTTTGGTGGTGGTTTGGGGCCGGTTGAACACGCCAGATACCGCCCCAAGCCTGGATTACCACTCGTTCGATGAACATGACGAAATTGCTCGGGCGCTTGAAATACGGGACGGTGCATGGGCGCATAGGGCGATGAAGGCGCATCTGACCTCGACCTTGAACACGATGACGACCGGGGCTGGCGGATAGGGCCGATTTTTCTGGCTTTGGCCCCGTCTGAAAACGGTAGAATCGGCTTCATTTGTCCGGACAATGTGGTAGTCTTCTTTTGACAACTATATTTAAGGAAAAGGGTCAGTCATGCGGCAGGTTGAAGTGGCAGTCATCGGAACAGGGTGGTGTGGCGGCCTCCGCGCGGAAACTCTGGCGAAATCAGCCTTGGTGGATCGTTTGCACATTTGCGAGATCAAGCCAGAGCGTCTGGCAGAGGTCAAGGCGCTGACGAACCCCACGACGGCGACGCTGGATTATCGGGATATCATCGCGAATCCGGCGATTGAGGTGGTCTATATCTCGACGACACCCGAAGGCTCTCATTACCCGATTGCGCGCGATTGCCTGAAGGCAGGCAAGCATGTGCTGCTGGAAAAACCGATCGCCATCGAGCTGTGGGAAGCGGATGATCTGATCGCGATCTCCCGCGAAAAGGGTGTCAAGTTCACCATCGGTTATTCGCAGCGGTTCAACCCCAAGATCGCCTATGCCAAAAAGTCCATCGCCGAGGGCAAACTGGGCAAAGTCGTCAATGTCATGGTCAGCCGCCACCTGTCGCGCAGTCTTGGCGCAAAGATCGCGAATCGCGTGAAACTGTCGCCCGCTGCGATGGAATCGACCCATGATCTTGACTTTGTCATGTGGCTGCTGGCGCCCGCTAAGCCTCAGAAAGTATACTCACAAGGGGCCTATGGCTATATGAAAGAGCTGAATGGCTCTTATGATTGCATGTGGTCCACAGTTACGATGGATGACGGCACTCTGGTTGTGGTCGGGGGCGGGTGGAACCTGCCGCCAAGCTATCCGAACTATTGCGGGACATGGATAGAAATCACCGGGACCGAAGGCGCGCTGATCCTTGATGACACATCGCGCGATAACTGGCTGAACACCGTCGCAGAGGGCACACAATACCCGATGTCGACCATGCCCGGAGAGCATGTCGATCATATGTTCGCGGGTCAAATGGGCCCTGAAACGCTACATTTCCTAGAGGCTGTTCTGCTGGACACAGCGCCGATGGTCGCGCCGGAACACGCGCGAATGGTGATGGAATGTTACAATGCGGCGGATATCTCTGCAGAGATCGGCGAGGTGGTGGGCCTGCCCTTGTCCAACGCGTCTCTGGCAACCTTGGCGGATATGAAAGCCGCGAAATGAGCAAGGCCCAACCTGCAAATATCGGGGTGATCGGCCTTGGTCAAATGGGTCAGGGAATTGCGCGCAATCTGGATCGCATGGGGCGTTTGACTGCGGTGTCTGATCTGGCAGAGGCGGCCTATGATCGGGCTGGCCTTTCGTCGTCGGTCACACCATTGTCCGGACAGGCGTTGGTTGATCATGTGGATATTCTGCTTTGCGCCGTGCCCTCGACATCAGAGATAGAAACGGCGCTAAGCGGATGCAGTGCCAAGCGGTCACAGCTTGTGGTCGACCTTACCACGTCGGACCCGACCCGTAGCCGGGCTTTGGCCGATGATCTGGCGCGGCGGGGGTTTCGCTATCTAGATGCAGCCATGACCGGAGGGGCGGCGGGGGCCGATGCGGGCACGCTGACCCTGATGGTGGGCGCGGACCCCAAGGATCTGGCAGAGGCCCAGCCGGTGTTTGACATGATCGCCAATCAGGTCTTTCACCTTGGCCCTGTCGGCGCGGGTCACGCGATGAAACTGGTGCATAACATGATCCTGCACAGTAGTTTCATGGCGACCTGCGAAGGCTTGCAGCTGGCAGAGCGGGCAGGATTGGATCTGGCCACTGCCGTGGACGTGCTGAACGCGGGCAATGCGCGCAGTTTCGTAACAGAGGTCCGCTTTCCCCGTGATATTCTAAGCGGGACGATGAACGCGCGGTCTGTCGTGGGCAATCTCGAAAAGGATCTGGGGCTTGCCGTTGGATTTGCCAGCGCCAACGAGGCACCGGTGCCCTATGGCGAGATGACTCACCGGTTGTTGTCCATGGCGCTTGCCGAAGGACACGCAAGAACCGATTTTTCGCAGCTTTTCCCCTTGTACGAGGGTCTTGCCATCAGGATGGAGCAGGAAAAATGACGCAGATCGGTGTTCTCGGACTCGGGCTGATCGGGCAGGCCTTGACCCGCCGTTTGGTCGCTGCCGGGTATGACGTTATCGGCTATGACCCCAGTCCGCAGGCCGTAGAGGCATTCGAGGATATTGGCGGCAAGGGCATGACGTCTGACGAGGTCTGGCAGGCCCCGACCATTTTGACGGCGGTGTTTGATACGGCGCAATTGCGTCAGGTCATCGCCTCTGCACCCGATGGAACCGGGGCGGTTGTGATTTCGACCAGCACCTGTGATCCGGACGAGATGCCGGATCTGGCCCGTCTTGCCAAGACCAAGCAGATCGACCTGATCGAGGCGCCTCTTTCTGGCACAAGCAAAGATCTTGCGCATGGCAACGCGGTGTTTCTGCTGGGTGGCGAAGCGTCGGTATGCGCCGCGCAATCCGGGTTGTTCAGCGCTTTGGGCCGTAGTCAGCATTATCTAGGCGGCATCGGGCAGGGCAATCGCGCCAAACTGGCCGTCAATCTGGTGCTGGGGCTGAACCGCGCGGCCTTGGCCGAAGGGCTGGTGTTTGCCAAGGGGCTGGGGCTGGACCCTGCTGCCTTTCTGCCGCTATTGCAGGTCACGGCAGCCTCGTCCGCGGTGATGTCGGGTAAGGGTCCGCTGATGGTGGGGCGTGATTTCCGCCCGTTAGGGCGCATTGCGCAATCGGCCAAGGACTTTGCCCTGATCCGTGAGGCGGGGGCAAAGGCAGGGCAGGCTTTGCCCTTTGCGCAGACCTATTTGCAGATGATGCAGGATTGCCTTGACCATGACGAAGGCGATCTGGACAATTCCGCGATCCTTCTGGCGATCGAGAGGGCGCAATCGTCGGACCCGCACACATGAGCGCCGAGTATCGCCGCGTCAAGCCCCGCGCCAAATATGCCGAGATCGAGGCCGAACTGCGCGCCCGCATCGCAGATGGCAGCTTTGCGCTTGGGGATTTGTTGCCCACGGAACAGGCGCTTTGCGCGCAGTTATCGGCAAGTCGTTTTACCGTGCGTCAGGCGCTTGGCAATCTGCGCAAGGCCGGGCTGGTCGAGGCGCGCGCTGGCGTGGGCACCTATGTGGTGCGTCAGACCCCGCGCGAGGTCATCACCCACAGCATGTCCAGCTTTGAGGAATTGCTGCGCTATCCGGGAGAGACCTATCGGCGCGATCTTTCCGTGCAAACCCTCAAGACCTCTGCCCAGATGGCGCATCTTCTGGGGGTGCCGTCGGGGCGGACTTGGGTGCATCTGACGGCGATGCGGCTGATCCGGGTGACAGATGCCCCGATCTCTTGGCTCAACGCCTATTTGCGACCGGATCTGGCAGATGTCCTGGATCTGCCCAACCCAGACGGTGCATCGCTGCTAAGTCAGATCGAGGCACAGCACGCCCAGCATGCCGCCGAGGCGCAGGTTCAGGTTTTTGTCGGTCGGATTGACGACGAGATTGCCGGACCAATGCAATGCGTAGCGGGCGCGCCTGCGATGATCATCCTGCGCCGCTACAAGGCTGCGGATGGCGAGGTCTATCTTGTGACCTCCTCGATCCACCCGGAAAACCGCTTTGCCCTGAATTTCGAGTTTCAAAAACAAACCCCTACCGTCTGAAAGGACTCTGCTATGTCGCAAGATACCGTCAAACCTGTTGGAATTATCGGCCTTGGGATCATGGGGCAGGCCTATGCGCTGAACCTGATCCCTGCGATGCCTGTCATTGGCGTTGATCCCGTTGACGGCGCGCGCGCCGTGGTCGAGGCGGCAGGCGGGCGTACGACGAATGACTTTGGTGTGCTTGGGGCAGAGTGTGACGTGATCCTGCTGGCGCTGGCCTCACCCAAGGTGCTGGAATCGGTGGTTGCTGATCTGGCAAAGGTCCTGCGCCCCGGCACTGTGGTGCTGGAACTTGGCACCTTTGCTGTCCCTGACAAAGAGGCCGCGCGCGAGGTGATCGAGGGGGCAGGGGGCATCCTGCTGGATTGTCCGGTTTCAGGCACTGGCGCACAGGCGAAAGTGGCCGATCTGGTGGTCTTTGCCAGTGGCGATCAAGGGGCGGTGGAAACCGCGCGCCCGGTGTTCGATGCGATCTCAAAGAGTACGGTTTACGTTGGGCCCTTCGGGGCGGGGATGAAGCTGAAGATGGTCGCGAATCTGCTGGTGGCGATCCACAATGTTGCTGCGGCCGAGGCGCTGGTGATGGCGGAAAAATCCGGCCTCGATTTGCAGATGGCGCTGGATGCGCTTAGCGCCGGGGCGGGGCAGTCGCGGATGTTAGAGGTGCGCGGTCCGATGATGGTGCAGGGGGTTTACGAGCCTGCGACGATGAAAAACGAAGTCTTTATGAAGGATATGTCGCTGATCCTCGACTATGCGCGCGAGGTGGAAACGCCTATTCCGCTGCTGGCGGCCAGCCTGTCGTCCTACCTTGGCGCTATGGGGCAGGGGCGGCAGAAACAGGATACTGCCGCCGTTCACGCGGTGTTGAAATCGCTTGCGACCCCGATCTCCTAGAGGGCTCCGATGGCCTGCCACCACAGATAGGTGAGTGGCAGGCCAACCACAAAGGTGCCAAGGCCGATGCCCAGACAGACACGCGTCAGCATCCCGCTTGGGATGCCAGACAGGGCGAGGGCGATGATCAAGGGCGGAGCCTGATAGGGCAGTAAAGGCGTGGCAATTCCGATGAGCTGCGCCATGGCCACGGTTGATACGGGCCAGCCTGCCGCCTCGGCCATTGGCATCGCCAGAGGGGCGAGGACAACGGGCGCGGCAGGAGCTGTGGTCAGATGCGAAAAGGCGGTGGAAAAGCCGACAATCGCATAAAGATCGCGAAACTGGGATCCCTCGCCCAGATGTAGCCGGGGCAGGATTGCATCGGCAAGATCGGTGTTCAGCCCAATATGGGCGACCACGGCGCTGATTGCAAAAACGCCGGCAAGGAAAAAGGCAGGTGACAGGTCGATACTGGTCTTCATCGCGTCCTTGTTCAGCAGGCCAGAGGCGGGCAGCAAAACTACGGTCGCCACACCCAAGGCAACCCAAGCGGGTGAAATCCCATGCCACGTGTCGCTCGCCCACAGAAGGATCGACACGCTCAACAACGCAGCTAAGCGCTTTTGCACCGGGCTCATCGGGTGAACAGGTGCGTCTGGAACAGTCTCAGAAACAGGCATGGTCCGCGCCAGTGGCAACAGCAGTGCGAGGATCAGAACAAAGCGCACCAGATTGACCGGCAGTTGTTGCACGAAATAATCCGCATAGGACGGATGCAGCCCATAAAGGGTTTCCAACGCACCGTAGTGGATGATGGTGGGCATATTGGCGGTCAAAAAGGTATAGGTCGGCAATAGGGTTGATGTGGCAGCGGTTATCACAAGGCCGATCTGCCCCTTAGAGCCTTGCTGGTGGCCCATCACCTCTGCCAGCGCCATGGCGATGGGGACAAGCACGATAATGCGCGGAATGGTCGAGGGGATCATCATGCCCAATCCCATCCCGGTGATCGCAAGCAACAAAACGCCGCGCGCATAGGATGTGCCCGTGTGCTGAAAAATGCGCCCTGCCACAAGCTTGCCCAACCCAGTCTGGGTAATAGCGCCGCCGATGATCAGGCCTGAGAACAGCAACCAGAAACCGCCCGTGGAAAAGCCGGAAAAAATCACCTCTTTGGGGGCGGCACCGATGGCGAGAAAGGCAAGGATCGACCACAGCGAGGTCAGCGCCTCTGGCACCACGCGCAGCGCGAAAAAGACCACGGCGGTGATCGAAATGGCGGCCACTTGCAGGGCTATGTCCGGCGTGGAAAACACCACAGCCAGTGTGCCAAACAAGGCCAGCGCGGCCAACACCAGCGTTGGTGTCAGCCGCATCGAGACATTCGCGGACATTTACGGGATCAGGATGGTAGAGCCCGTCGTCTTGGCATCTGCCAGATCGTGATGGGCCTTGGCAATATCGGCCAGAGGATAGGTTTGGTTGATGTGTACGCTGAGAACTCCCTCTGCGATCAGGCGAAAGATCTCGGCGGCGGAGTTTTCAAGATCGGCGCGCTCTGCGATGTAATCAGCCAGCGTAGGGCGGGTGAAATACAGCGATCCACCATGTTGCAACCGACTGGGCGCGACGGCGGGGGCCTCGCCCGTGGTGGCGCCATAGCTGACGAACATGCCATAGCGTTTCAGGCTGTTCATGGACGCCTCGAAACTGGCGGCCCCGACGCTGTCATAGGACACAGGCACACCTTTGCCCCCGGTCAGCTCTTTGACACGTGCGGCGACGTCCTCGGTGGTGCGGTCGATGGCCTCGGCGTAGCCAAGCTTCAGGATCGCCTCGCAGTTTTCGCGCCCTGCCGTCACACCGATCATCCGCGCGCCCAGATGCGCGCCCCATTGCCCGGCCAGTTGGCCGACACCACCAGAGGCGGCCCAGAACAGCACGTCCTCACCCGGTTGGACCTTGTAACAGCGGTTCAGCAGGTATTCGACCGTGTTGCCCTTCATCAGGACGGCTGCGGCGACCTCATCGGTGACACCCTCGGGGATATGCACCACCCGCGCGGCGGGGGCGTTGCGATGGCTGGCATAGGCCCCAAGGATCGGCCCATAGGCGACCCGGTCGCCCACGCTAAACCCAGTGACACCCTCGCCCACGGCAATTACGCGCCCGGCGGCCTCTAGTCCCAAGGGGCTGGGCAGCGCCAGCTTATACGCCCCAGAGCGTTGGTAAATGTCCATATAGTTCAGACCGATGGTGGTCTGTTCAATCTGCACCTCTCCGGCGGCGGGGGGCGCAAGGTCAATGGTTTCCAGTTCCATGACTTCGGGTGCACCCTGAGAGTGCAAAACGACGCGCGTGGCTTTCATCTTGGTATCCTGTCTTCGTTACTTGGTGAATTCACCAGCGTCCAAAATCACGGTCTCGACCTCGCCCACGCCGTTCTCTCGGCGGTGGCGTGCGGCCTCATCGTATTCTGGCGATTGGAAACAGGCAACGCCCTCTTCGAAACTCGGAAACTCGATCACAACGAAGCGCGCGAATTTTTCGGGCCCTTCCATGATCTGGAACCGCCCCCCGCGCGCCAGCACCTTGCCGCCGTATTTGGCGATGATGGCAGGCACTTGGTCGGTGTATCGTTTATAGGCGACAGGTTCGTTGATCAAAGCGCGGGCAAGCCAGTAGGCAGGCATGGTCGTTCCTCACATTAGGGCGTTTGGCAGTATGTTGGCGATCTGCGGGAAAGCGATGATCATCAGCACGGTGACCAGCATGATGCCCCAATAGGGGATCGAGGCCAGAAAGATGCTTTGCACCCCGACCTCGTCATCATTGATCGCGGCCTTGACCGTATAGACCAGCAGGCCAAAGGGCGGCGTCAGCAATCCAGCCTCGATCGCGATGATCCCGACGATGGCAAAGCTCAACTGGTCAAAGCCAAAGGCCATCGCGACAGGTTCGACAATCGGCACGGTCAGCAGCATGATAGAGATAGAGTCGATGATCATCCCGAGGATGAACCAGACCCCGATGATGATCGCCAGCACCATGTAGGGATCAAGGCCGGAGTCGACGAAAAAGTTGCGGATCGCAGAGGTGACACCCGTCATGGCAAGCGTGCGCGAATACAAGGCAGCCGCCAGCAGCAGGATCAGGATCGGGGCGGCGGTCTTGCCCACCGAATAGATCGCATCGATAAACCCGCGCCAGTTCATCCCCTTGAGGAACGCCAGCATCAGGGCAAGAGCCGCACCGGCGCCCGCGCCTTCGGTCGGGGTAAAGATGCCAAACCAGATCCCGCCGAGAACGGCGGCGATGATGCCAAAAACGCCCAGCATAGAGGTGAACAGCTTGATCGGCGGCAGATCCGCCTTGGTGGTGTCCAACTCTGGATCAATCTCTACCGCGTTGGGGCCCTCGCCAACGATATCGGGGCGAAAGATCGCCATCCCGATAATGTAAACGATGAACAGCGTCGCCAGCAAAACACCGGGCAGAACGCCTGCAAGGAACAGCTTGCCGATGGATTGCTCTGTCAGGATGCCCCAGACGATCATCAGAACCGACGGCGGGATCAGCATCCCCAGACAACTGGACCCGGCAATCGCACCAAGCGCAAAGCCGCGGTTATAGCGGTGCGCGCGCATCTCGGGATAGGCGATGCGCGAAAAGGCGGCCGCCGAAGCGATAGAGACACCTGTGACGAACGAAAACACCGTATTGCCCAGCACCGTTGCGATGGCGAGGCGGGCGGGAATGCGTTTCAGGCCCTTGTTGATCGCCACATAGATATCGGTGATCGCGCCGGATCGACCTATGAACTCTCCCATCAGCATGAACAGCGGGATCACGGCAAAGGTGAAATCGCGCAGCGCCTCGGCAGAGGTAGAGGCCAGCGTCGCCTCTACAATCCGCAGCTTGCCGGTGACAAGATAGATGCCGATGGCGCTGGTGATCCCCAGCGCGATAGCGACGTGAAAGCCCAGCAGGACAAGCCCAAGCAGCAGGACAATGATCAGCGAAGCGGTTGAAACATCAAACATATTGGGCGTCGATCCTCATAGATCCATCCGTTCGACCCGCAGGCCAAAGATTTCGACAAGTGACAGCAGGACGTAATTTACACCCGCCAGACCACCGCCCAGCAAAATGGCAAAGCGCGCCGGCCAGACCGGCACGCGCAACGCACCCTCGCCATCGAATTCGCCATTTGCAAAAGAGCGCAGCGCGGGTTTTATCCCGGCCTTCAGCAGAAACAGAAAAAACGCCGCCCCGGCAAGCAGCGCGAGGATCAGAAGGAACCTCTGGACGATCTGCGGCATCATCACCACCAGAAAATCCGCCCGCAGCATGGACCCGCTGCGCACCGCGTACCCCACCTGCATGAACACGATGATCACGACCGAATTGGCCACGATCTCTTTGGTGCCCGAGATCGGGATATTCAGCGCGCGAAAGATGATATCCGCGAGGATAAAGAAGCAAAGAACAAAGGCCCAGACCGCCCCGAAGATCATCAGGAATTTGGTCAGGCGATCCGTCATGCGAACAAGCAGCATGGGCATTCCGTTTGCAAATGAGGGAAAGGAAATGGGTGCGCCAGTGCGGCGCACCCGATAGGCTTACTTGATCTCGTAGCGCACAGGCCACTCATAGCCGTTGGCCTCTGCCCGCTCCAGCGCGAGGTTCAGCACTTCGGTGGCAGGCAGACCCTGCGCGTCCAGCTCGGCCGCCACTTTCTGTGGCCACTCTGCCAGCGATTCCGCCCAAGCCTTGCGTACGGCAGGGTCGATCTCGTTCACGGTGATGGTATTGCGCAGTTCTTCGACCAGACGGTCATATTCAGAGGCGTTCACAGATCCGGTCTGCTGTTCGAAATCAGCGGCGACCTCTAGCAGGATCGGTTTCACGTCTTCGGGCAATTCGTTGAACGTGTCGAGGTTCATCGTCATGCCATGCCATGTCATAGAGCCAAAGCCGATCAGCGTATAGAACGGGCCCGGTTCGTACAGCTTGAGGTTCACCCAGGCCGAGGGGAACATGATCCAGCCCTCATAAACGTTGGTTTTCATCTCTGTATAAGCGGTGGCCAGCGAGGATTGCACAGGCGAAACACCCGCGTAATCCAGCCAGTTGAGGTTCAGACCAGCCCCGGCGATTTTCTGGCCCTGAAGGTCAGCCAGATCGTCCCACTCTAACGAAGTCCCAAGGTTGTAACCGCCGTCCGCGATGCGCGACAAAAGTTTTTGGTTGAACTTGTCCTCGAACACATCGGTCAGATACGGCACGGCCTTATAGACCTCTTGGGCCGAGGCCAAAGAGACCTCTGGATCCATCGACCCGAACGGCAGCATCACCTGAAACGCATGCAGCGGCAGGTTGGATGGTTCAAAGCAGAAACAGAATCCGCCGATATCCAGAATGCCGTCCTGCACGCCCTCAAGCACCTCGGTGACCTTGACGATGGACCCGGAATACCCCTCGACAAAGTTGATGGTGTGATCGGTGCGCTCTTCGACGCGCTTTTTAAGCTCTGCCTGAAAATAGTCGATCATCAGACCGGCATAGACCACGCCCGGTGGGTGACCCGATCCGATGCGCAATGTGATATCGTCCGCCATTGCCGCTGTGGCAGAGGCAGAAATCGCCGTGGCTGCCGCCAGACGCTTGAACAGTTTAGTCATAAGTGTCCTCCCTGGGATCATTCTGGTTTTGATAGGTCCGGCCTCATGGGCGAGCCGGTTGTCGAAAGGTCTCACGTTGCGGGTTTTTCCAACCGCACGCCCTCTGGCACGGGCCAGGCCGGGTTCGGCCCGTCAAGGAATTCGACCGTGGTAAAGGCCAGCGGTGTATCCCCGATGTTTTCGACCGAATGCACCATATATTCGCCGTCACCATAGTAGAAATGCTTGGTCTCACCCACATAGTGTGGCGTGTCGCGGATCTCGCCACTAGAGAAGTACCCCCGCGCCATGCCCGCATGATGCGCAGACCAGAAATAGGGGTTCACGTGGCAGTGAAAGGCGCAGCGTTTGCCAGGCGGGATATGCAGATGCCAGACGCGCAGCTTTTCCGTTTCTGACACCAGCACCGAGCCGACACAGCCGTTTTGCTGGTTGGCCAGCATTTCCTCGTACATGCCGTCTGGCCAATGGGCAAAAGCGGCGGGGTCAGTCGCGGTTTCGATGTGATGCGAGGTGGGTTTCATGTCGTCTGGCATTAGAACTCTCCCGTTTTGCCTAATGGCGGTCTATGCGGCCAATGCGTCCAGATCAGCGCGCAGGCTGGTCTTCTGGTCCTCTGACAATTCCACAAGCGGTGGCGTCATGCGGGTCCAGCTGTCGTCATTGGTGCGCCATGCCTCGATCTGTTTCATCGCGGCCATCAGTGGATATTTGGCTGCCATGGCGCGGGCGGCCTTGACCTTTTCCATGGCAGCGTCGCGTTCTGGCCCCTCGGGGGCTTTCCATGCGGCCTGCACCCCATTGGCGAATGCGTTGGTGGACCCTGAAATGATCCCCGCCGATCCAATTGACAGGCCATCCCACAACATCGCCTCGGATGAGGGGTAGACGTCGAAATCCTTGGCCACGCCGCCCGTCGCCTCGATAAAGGCGCGGGATTGCTCGAAATCGCCGCTGCTATCCTTGACGCCTGCGATGATCGGCCCGAATGCGGCGCGCAGGCGCAGCACCAGATCGGTGGACAGGGGCACCGCGGACATCTGCGGGAAATGATACATGAAAATGCGCAGGCCATCGTCTGCGATCTTCTCGACCAGATTGGAATAGTAACGATACAGCCCCTCGTCCGACGGCGATTTGTAATAATAAGGCGGCAGAACCAGCACACTCTTGTAGCCCGCATCGACAGCCGCGCGGGTCAGCGCTACGCAATCCTCGGCAGAAGGGGCGCCGGTGCCAAAGATCACGCTGTCGCGTGCGATATCAGCCTGCGCAAAGGCGGCAGGCAGGGCAAGACGGTCGCGCATGGGCACAGAGGTGCCCTCTCCGGTGGTGCCGGTGGGCGCGACGCCATCGCAGCCGCCATCGCGCATCAAGTGTTGGCAATAGGCGATCAGTTTTGCAGTGTTCAAAGACCCGTCTTCGTTGAAGGGGGACACAGCCGCCGCATAGATTCCGCGTTTCGCTTTGGTCATGGTCTGATCCTTCAGCGGCTATTCAGCCGCAGTTTTCGTGGCAACAGCGCCGTCCCGCATCGAGACGACAACCTTGATCGCATCATCAATCCGCTCGCGTGCGTAACGCAGCGCGGTGGGCAGGTCGTCCATCGGGAAAGTATGCGTGTGGACCAGCCGCGCGTCAAAGCGCTTTTCCGCCATAAAGGCCATGGCGCGGTGGGTGGCAGAGCGGCCCTCGCCCCGGATGCCATAGAGGTAGATGTTGTTGACGGCCAGATATCCAAGGTCGAAATCCACCGGCTTTTTCGGGAAGGCCGCCAGACATATCCGGCCACCCCGGTTGGTCATGTGTACCGATTGGTTCACAGTGGTCTCGTTGCCCGCGCAATCCACCACGTAATCCGCGCCCTTTCCGGTCAGTTCCTTGACCCGCGCCACCACATCTTCGCTGCGCCCGTCGATCACATGATCCGCGCCCAGCTTGCGCCCGATCTCGTTGCGGTTCTCGCGCGTACCGACCAGAATGACGGGCGAGGCCCCCAGCGCCTTGGCAACAGCCACGGCAAGCAGTCCGATGGGGCCGGGGCCGATCACAACGACGCTTTCGCCCGCAACAAGCCCGCCCAATTCGGTCAGGCCATACATCGAGGTGCCAGCCGTGACGACCAAAGTCGCCTCTTCATCGCTCATGTCATCGGGCACGCGGATCATCGTGTTGATGTTGTTCACCGCATATTCGGCAAATCCACCGTTGGTCGTAAAGCCATTGGCGCGGTGACCCTTGTTCTTGTCGCCGTAGTTCAGCCCGTAGTTATGGCAGGACGTATACATCCCCATCCGGCAGCGTTTGCACTGCCCGCAGCCTGCGTGAATTTCAACAGTCACCCGGTCGCCGATCTTGAATTCATCCACGCCGGGACCAAGCGCCGCAATGGTGCCCATATACTCGTGACCGGGGGTAAAGCCCTTGTTGAACGGCGCACCGCCTTCGATCATAGCCGGGGTGCCATAGGTCAGGATTTCCAGATCCGTCGCGCAGATCGCAACCGCGTCTATGCGCACCAAAGCCTCTGCGCGGCCCGGTGCGGGCAGGGGTTTGCTTTGCAGTGTCAGTTCCTCAGGGTCGCCCAGCACCCATGCGCGCATTTCGTCCGGCAACGGCATATCCGGAGAGGTCGTGACGGACGTCCAGTCAGCGTGTTTTCTGGTCATGTGGCCTCTTGGATGCTGCATGGTGTGGCTTTTGAATGGTCAACCAATGTGGCGGCATGTTCAACATCAGCTGACTCGGTTTCTATAGGCCAGATCAAAGTTTCTGTACAGAACAAACCTTCTACAATGGTTTCATTTGCGGCGCGCGTCACAGCAGGTTTGGATCTTTTGTGCATTGGTTGACCAATGAGTGCAGTGATTTTTGCATTAGATCGCTCTGCCTATGGACGTGACAGGCGTCGCGTATTAGCTCTGACGCGATCACTGTTCACCAATTCACACCACGAAACCGCATCAACCCAAGGACCACAGCGATGATTGATCTTTATACATGGACCACCCCGAACGGCCGCAAAGTTTCGATTTTGCTGGAAGAGTTGGGTGTCGAATATACCACCCACGCCGTCGATATTTCCAAGGGAGAGCAGTTCGATCCCGAGTTCCTGAAAATCGCGCCAAACAATCGGATCCCCGCAATTGTCGATCATGAGACAGGGATGCAGTTGATGGAGACCGGCGCGATCATGATGTATCTTGCCGACAAATACGGTCAGTTCAAAACCGAGGGCGCAGAATATTGGCGCATGGTGGAATGGCTGATGTGGCAGATGGGCGGTCTGGCCCCTATGCTGGGGCA
>ERZ887830.175-NODE-175-length-42993-cov-23.037566_pt1 | contig 42993 bp, 38 predicted proteins | sample MGYA00521101_ERZ887830 | MGnify/ENA primary metagenome ERZ887830 (study PRJEB32303, sample SAMEA104408592) | aquatic metagenome | biome: Marine water; feature: Pelagic; material: water | place: Baltic Sea | collected 2014-06-05T16:38:00 | depth 1,762 m ... | reverse complement strand
AGTTCTCACGAGGAATTCTGCAATTATCAAAGATTAAGGTAGCGGTATCAGAAGCTCTAATACCTAATTTTTTTTCCAGCCTTGCAACAGAAAAACCTGGAGTGCCTTTTTCAACAATAAAAGAGCGTATTGCGGTTTTTCCCATGGCCTTATTTAAAGTTGCCCAGACCACAACGCAATCGCAACGATCGCCGTCAGTCACATAAATTTTTTCGCCATTGATCACCCATTCATCGCCATCTAAGACTGCTGCGGTTGATATGTTTTTGGAATCTGATCCAGCGCCTGGTTCGGTGATAGCCATGGAGGCCCATCTCTTGCCCCATTTATTTTTTTGATCTGGATTGCCCACCGCACTTATGGCCGCGTTGCCAAGGCCTGTTCCAGGTCGAGCCAAGAATAATCCTACATCGCCCCAACACATTTGCTCCAATGAAATTACTGCCCAGAGATTTCTGCCCTTTAGATCCATGGATTTGACTGAGTCATCTCCCATGCCAGTTTCTTTTTGCGCTGCCGCCGCCTGATTTAACTGCTCCATTTCTACTGGAGGCTCATGCTCTGCTTTATCGTATTTTCTTGAAATGGGACGCAAAATAAACTCCGCTGCCATTCGCATGGTCTCTTGAGTTTTTTGTAACTGATTTGGTAATAATGGATGTATCATTTTAAACTCCTGCTCCGGCTTCAAAAATGCCAATGGCTCTTAAATTTCTATACCACAACTCTACTGGATGCTCGTGAGTGAAGCCATGACCTCCCAGTAATTGCACCCCATCGGTTCCTATTTTCATTCCATGATGAGCAGCAAACCTATGAGTTAAAGAAGCTTGTTTATGGAAATCTGCTCCTATGTCTTTTAATGCTGCAGCCTTGTATACCATTAACCTCATGGCCTCAATTTCAATTGCCATATCAGCCACCAAAAAAGCCACAGACTGTCGATTAGAAATAGGTTCGTCAAAGGCCACTCGCTCATTCGTATATGGCACAACGTAATCTAAAACAGCCTGACAAACTCCTAGAGCCATGGCTGACATACCTATTCTTGATGAATCCAATAATTCTTGAAAATTAATAGAATAATTATGGCCGCCCAATTTTTGAGAGGTCTTAATTTTACAATTAGCTAGATTAATTTCTGATAAAGGCAATCCTTTTAAACCCATAAATTCTTTTGAGGTAATTTCCAAGCCTTCTGTATCTTTATCCAAGACATATAAATTGCTTTCACCGCTCTCGCTTGTTGCAGAAATTAAAAAGGAAGTCGCCTCCTCTGCAAAAGCAATGCCTGTTTTGGTGCCGTTGAGCATAAGCTCTTCCCCACTCTCATCAACCGAAACGCTTGAGTGTGATGCGTTGCCCATGATGCTTGAATTATTTATCCCAAGGCCAACATGAAACATTGATCCATCAGAGTATTGTTTTAATAATTCATTTTTTTGCTCTTCGCTTCCATGCTCAGTAATAATTTTTGCGGTTAGCATCGGCAAAGATAGCGACATAGCTAGGGATAGATCTCCGTATGCCAAAGCCTCCAAAGCAAGAGCTTGAGAAGTTGCGTCTTGAGCAATTTCCATGCCTCCATAGGCCTCCGGGATACCAAGAGATATTAAGTCTAGATTTTTCATTTTGCCAAGAAGTTCATCCGAAGGGCGACCGGCTGCTTCCGCATCTCTGGCAATAGGTCGCATCTCAGTTTCTGCAAATTTTCTTAGCATATCCCATGTCATTTGCTGCTCTTCGCTCATGGCAATATCGAAAGGATGCTCTGTCTTATAATCCTGCATAATAATTAGTATTAACTTAGTAAATAAATTTTTGTAGCGGGTAAATATTAACACCTGAATGCTTAACTGAAAGTGTTATGCGAAAATATAATATCTGCATCCGATCATCATGGTATTTTTTAATATATGAAAAAAGCTGAAAGAGCCCAAATAGTTCTAGACACACTAGAGGCACATTATCCAAAAACTCCAGTGCCCCTAGATCACAAAGACCACTTCACCCTTTTGGTTGCTGTATTACTATCAGCTCAATGCACCGATGAGAGAGTAAATACAGTAACCCCTAAACTCTTTGCATTAGCCGATAATCCAAGAGATATGTGCGAGGTGAGCCCTGACACTATTTATAAAATTATTAGGCCATGCGGCTTAGGCCCCAAAAAATCAAAGGCCATATATGATCTGTCACATATTCTCTGCTCATCTTTTGATGGTCAAGTTCCCGCAGACATAAAAGCACTAGAAAAGCTTCCTGGAGTTGGCCACAAAACAGCATCGGTGGTAATTAGCCAAGGCTTTGGACAGCCAGCATTTCCAGTAGACACTCATATTCATCGATTAGCTCAAAGATGGGGCTTGACCAAAGGAAAAAATGTAACGGAAACAGAAAAAGACCTAAAGAAAATCTTTCCAAAATCCTCATGGAATAAGTTGCATCTTCAAATTATTTTCTGGGGAAGAGAGTTTTGTCAGGCTCAACAGTGTCACGGAATTAAGTGTGCTATTTGTAGGGCAACTTTTCCGAAAAGATCGCAACCTTTTTCCCACAAGAAGCCATAGATAATCTAAAATGTTGGCTGAGTTAATTTGTTAATTAAAACCTTTGGAGTACCCCATGGAATCACAAGCAGATTCAATTTTTGGAAATTCGCAAACAATCGAATTGTATGATCAAGAGCTTTGGCAATCCATTGCCAATGAGTCTGTCCGTCAAGAGGAGCACATTGAGCTCATTGCATCCGAAAACTATGCAAGTCAGAGAATCTTAGAGGCTCAAGGATCAGTGTTAACAAATAAATATGCGGAAGGATATCCTCATAAAAGGTACTACGGTGGATGTGAGTTTGTTGATATTGCAGAAGAATTAGCCATCAGCAGAGCAAAAGAATTATTTCAAGCTGATTATGCGAATGTTCAGCCTCACTCAGGCTCATCTGCAAATGCTGCGGCCTTTTTAGCGATGCTTCAACCAAACGATATTATTTTAGGAATGAGCCTAGATCATGGGGGGCACTTAACCCACGGAGCAAAAGTTAATTTTTCTGGAAAAAACTACACTGCCTATCAGTATGGCCTGCACCCAGAGACTCATGATATTGACTACGATCAGGTAAGAGATCTTGCTAAACAGCACAATCCTCAACTGATCATTGCAGGTTTTTCTGCATTTTCAGGAATTATTGATTGGAAGATTTTCAGAGAGATAGCAGACGAAGTGGGTGCCTATTTCCTTGTGGATATGGCCCATGTGTCTGGCCTTGTCGCTGCTGGCTTATATCCATCGCCAGTGCCTTATGCTGATGTTGTTACCTCAACCACCCACAAGACATTGCGCGGCCCGAGATCTGGCATTATTCTTGCCAAAAAGAATGAAGACCTTGAAAAAAAATTAAACTCTGCTGTGTTTCCTGGCTCTCAGGGTGGTCCACTTATGCATGTAATAGCTGCTAAGGCTGTCTGCTTTAAAGAAGCTCTTGATCCAGAGTTTAGAGTCTATACTCAAGCTGTCATGGACCATGCAAAGCTAATGTGCAAAGTAATACAAAGCCGGGGCATTGATGTTGTTTCAGGAAAAACTGAAAATCATATTGTATTGATGGATTTAAGAAGTAAAAATTTAACTGGCAAAGACTGTGAATTAGCTCTTGGGCAAGCCAACATCACCACCAATAAAAATGCAGTGCCAAATGATCCTCAGTCACCCTTTGTAACTTCAGGGATTAGATTAGGGACTGCTGCTGTTACTACACGTGGATTTGGAAAAACAGAAATTGAGATCTTAAGTAACTGGATTTGTGACATTGCGCTGGATTTAGAAAATACGCAACAAATTAATGCTATCAAAGAACAAGTCGTTACAATGTGCAAAAGGTTCCCTGTATATAAATAATGTTCTGTCCATTCTGCCAAGCCCAAGATACTAAAGTCATAGACTCTAGGAATGTTGGAGATGGCTCTCAGATTCGCCGTAGAAGAGAATGTGAAGTCTGTCATGCTCGCTTTACCACATTCGAAACAGCCGATCTTGCATTACCAAGGATTATTAAAAGCGATGGGGAAAGACAACCTTTTAATGGTGTTAAATTGAAAGGTGGAATGCAGCGAGCCCTTGAAAAAAGACCTATTTCAGCCGAAGAAGTGGATGTGGTCTTTGGAAGTATCTTAACCGAGATCAGACAGCTAGGAGAAAGAGAAATTGCCTCTCGACAACTGGGCGAGATTGTCATGCGTAATTTAAAAAAAGTGGATCAGGTCGCGTATGTAAGATTTGCTTCCGTTTATAGAGATTTTCAAGACATTCAAGAATTTGCTGAAGAAATTTCTTCGCTATCTAAAGAGAAACCAAAAACTCGCAAAAAGAAGAAATGAAAGAACAGGAGTTCATGGCCCATGCAATTAAACTTGCTGCAAAGGGTTGGTTGAGCACTCAACCCAATCCCATGGTCGGTTGCATTATTGTCAAAGGCAAGAATATTATCGGTGAAGGCTGGCATAAATGCTATGGTGGTGACCACGCAGAAATTGAAGCCATTAAGTATTGCAAGCGTAAATTTGGGGCAAAAAAAGCCAGGCAGTTATTAAAAGGATCAGACCTGTATGTCAATCTTGAGCCATGTTCAATTATTAAGAACACTCCCCCATGCGTTGATGCTTTGATAACTTACGGAATTAAGAAAGTGATTTGCGGAACTCTAGATCCCAACCCTAAAATTAATGGCCGAGGCGTTAAACTCCTAAAGAATGCTGGCATCGATGTCTCTGTTGGGATGTTAGAAAAAGACTGCAAAGAATTAAACAAGATTTTTTTTATTAACCAAAAAAAATCACGTCCCTATATTATTTTAAAAGCTGCTCAATCCATAGATGGAAAGATTGCTTTAAAGAACGGTGCTAGCTCATGGATCTCTAACAGCCAATCCAGAAAAGATACTCACTTTATGAGGGCTCAAGTTAAAGCGATCCTGGTTGGAAAAAATACTGCTGTGAACGATAATCCTTCTTTGACTCTTCGCCTTTCGCACAAAGAATTAGGGCTAGCAAAAAGTTTACCCATACCTCAGCCAACTAAAATTATTATCGGAGATATAAAAAAAGTCACTGACGCAAAAAAAATATTTGCCAAGAATGCCAAGGTAATAACTGGCTCAAGGAAATCTGGGTTGGTAAAAAATAATGTTGAACATCTTCAGTATAAAAATAAAAATTTTTTAAACGCTTTCATGGGCGACTTACTTGCAAGAGATATCTCCAGTGTTCTAGTTGAAGGTGGGCAAGAAACTTTAAATGCATTTATTGCCAATAATCTTTTTGATGAGCTGGTGCTATATACTGCTCCAATATTTCTAGGCAAAAAAAGCATGGGTGCCACTAACCTTGAGTCACCTCTTCTGATAAAAGAAGCAGCTAAACTTAAGCTAGAAAAGCTAGAAATATTTGATGGCGATATTAAAGCTACTTACATAACTTAAATTGATTGGCTGATTTTAAATATTAGAGACATATATAAAACAATGGAATTCAACGCAACCAAAGAACTTATCGAGGACATTGCAGAAGGTAAAATGGTTATTTTGCTTGACGATGAAGATAGAGAAAATGAGGGCGATCTAGTGTGTGCGGCTGAATTAATTGACGATAAAAAAATTAATTTCATGATTAGTAAAGCTAGAGGATTGGTCTGCCTGCCCCTCTCACCAGAAAAGTGTGACAAGCTTAACTTACCCATGATGACCAATAATAATCGTGCAAAACATGGCACTGGATTTACCGTATCGATTGAAGCAAAAGATGGAATAACTACAGGGATTTCTGCGGTAGATAGAGCTCTCACTATTCAAGCAGCTGCGAATAAAGATGCGGTAGCTAGTGACATTGTTCAGCCTGGTCATATTTTTCCATTGAGAGCCTCAGAAGGAGGTGTTTTAAGCAGAGCCGGGCATACAGAAGCAGCATGTGATTTATCTAGACTTGCTGGCTTAGAAGAAGCCGGGGTTATTTGCGAAATTATGAATGAAGACGGAACCATGGCGAGAAGAGATGACCTCTTAGAATTTGCAAAGAAATATGAAATGAAGATTGGCACCATCTCGGATTTAATCCAGTACAGAGCCTTAAAAGAGAAATCAGTCAAGTTTGAATATTCTAAAAATGTAGAAATCCAAGGAATATCATTTGAACTCTCTGCTTGGACAGATACTATTTTTAATAATCTTCATCTTGCATTTGTGAAAGGAGATATTGCTTCAGCTGATGCTCCATTGGTTAGGGTGCATGTTCCTAATACACTCCATGATCTTGTTGGGCTTGAGGAGTTTGGGGAAAGATTAGATATCCGAAAGGCAATTGCAAGAATAGGCCAAGAACCTTGCGCTGTTCTCATTTTAATCGGCAACAATCAGGATCCAGAGGGCATAATTAATAATTTAAAAGGAACTCAAACAACAATAGTGCCAGAAACCAAAACGGTCGGTATTGGATCTCAGATTTTAAAAGAGCTTGGTTTGAAAAAAATTAAATTGCTTGCTGCGCCTGTAAAGTATCCTTCGCTGGGTGGTTTTGATCTTGAGATTATTGGGTTTGAGCAATGAGCGAAAATACCTTTACTCATAATTCAATCAATGTGAATCCCTTGCATAAAATTACTATTGTGGCTGCTAGATGGAATGCTGAGCTTGTTGATGATTTAGTGCTTGCTGCTTCTGAGCATTTAACAAAAATTGGTTATGAGAATATAGAAACTATCTACGTTCCAGGGTCTTGGGAATTAGTGCATGCCTCTCAAAAAGCCCTTGAAAAAAGTGATGGAGTTATTAGCTTTGGTGTTGTTATTAGAGGCGAGACTTCTCACTATGAGCTGATTTCAGAATCAGTGGCGCAAGGCCTGATGCAAATAAGCATAGATGCAAAAAAACCGCTTGCATTAGGTTTAATAGCTACAGAAAATTTTGATCAAGCGAAGCAAAGATGCGATCCATCTGAGTTAAATAAGGGCAAAGAGATAGCTCAATCCCTTGCAGAGATGCTTTAAAAAGACCATGTCAAAAAATCTAGGCCAATACAAACAGGAGCTTCAAACACGAGAATGTTTGGTCCAAGCAATTTATCAATATATTTTTAATGCAACTTCATTAAATCTACTGATTGAACAATTCCTTGCTGAAAATACCCCAAAAAAAATCAATGTTCCGTATTTCAAACAGCGCCTCAAAAATATTTTTGAGCAAGCCGATGACTTAAAAGAAATTACCAGGAATCTCAAAGACACTGAGGGTGAAAATCTTGAAATGATTGATGAGGCAGTTTTATGGCTCGGTATGGTTGAGATACGGGCAAACGAATTGCCCCATCCTGTGGTGATGGATGAATGCATTAGGCTGGCTAAAAAGTTTTCCAATCCTAATTCCTTTAAATTTATTAACGCTAAATTAGACGAATGGCTTAAAGCCAATCAAAAAGACTGGCTTACAAAGAATAATTAAGAAAAATAGGGCTTGACCAAGCTCTGTGCTCGGCTGGTGCTTCGCACTCCCCTCTATTTTGATTAACCCCTACCCTACAAACTGTTGCTTTAATGCACTGGCCATTCTCATCATACTCACAACCCAAAGGGTCTGCTGATAAAGTGGCGCTAGGCTCTTCAATAGCCCGAACATAGTACACTGCATCGCGTCGACCAATAGAGAATTGCTCGTCTTGGAATGAAACTTTGCAGCTTGTGCTGTTACAAGGAAAGGATTTCCACACATCATTAATCAAAGTATCTACGGGTTCATTTTCAAATTGTTGAGGCAATATTTTAATCACCTCAATGCGGGTAATGAGTCGTCTTTCGTTGCTTGGGTTGTAGCACTCAGAATTACATATCTTTTCTAACCTGTCTTTGGTTAACCCTCCCGTACTCGAATCAGGACACCCTGGCTTTTGTTTTAATGATCCAGCCGCCTTCACTGTAAAGACAGGAGATTGACTTGCGCTGGCTTCAGATCCCATGGCCAAAGACTCAGACTCAGTCTGCGCATCAAACCATAATAATATTCTTGGACCAGAGGTTGCATAGACTTCCTTGCGTTCCAATGCATCCCAAATAGAGCCACGACTTCTAGAGGATGAATGGGCTGCCACCAATCCGCCAGTCATAAAGTATGCACTTTGCCTTTCTGCATCTGTAGCCAGATTCAAATCTAGGATACTTTCTAGTTCTCTGGTACTAAGATCAATGAAAGTGGGCTCTAATTTACCCTTTGGTCTAGATAAATTGCTTAGCTTTTGAAAAAAAGGATCATTAAATCCATTGGCCTCTGTGTTGTAAAGACGATCAACTTCTTTATACCCAGTACCCGGTCTAGCTCCATGGTTATCGCTTGAGCCAATAAAACCAAATTTAAATCTTTTTGGATTGTCGATGTCGGTAAAATCTTTTAGTGCTAAAACATACTGAGCAGAGCCTAGTGGTCGATAATTAAAAGCAGGTAAAAAACAATCATTGCATTGACCAGCATTTAAATATTCGCTTGGGTCAATCTCATTCACTGCAGCATATCCCGTGGGGCCCATGCGAACTGAGTTTAATTTAGTTGTATTAACTAACTCACGGCAACTTTGTTCATCCATTCCAGAGTCTTCACATCTTTGAGCCATAACGTTTCCGGCTTGCTGGCAAGTGGGCAAGAAATCACTCGTTGCCTCAGGACAAAATAATTCTCCATTCAGATCGATAGCACCATCAGACCAAGATCGGTATTCCTCAGAATTGCCATGCCCTGAAAATATTTCAAAAAGAAACTGTGAAGTCTCATCTTGATAACTTGCAAGTTGTTTTTTCCAATCTGATGTAGGCGGGGTATAAAATCCCCATGTGGTTCCATGTGGAATGACCATGTAAGGACTATCCCATTCTTTTAGTTTTTGAAATAAAATATTTGGATTCTCTGCTTCTTCGTAACAGTCCAAGGGTAAATCTTTTGTCCCGATGCCCGATTGGCATATGGGAACCTCTTGAATTTCTTCAAAAAATTTATTAAAAGCAAAAAACCTATCTCTGTTTGAAAAATCTAAAGTAGCTGGCAATGCAGACATCGTCCAGGGCAATCCAAGTCTCATGACCATTGGCGCCACGCCACCAGAACCAATTGCTCTAGGCGGAACAAGAGAGTCATCGGTTTCGAGAAACATCACATTTTTGTGGCCATAATGAGTCTCAGGATCTTGGCTAACTTGTGTCCATTCCCAGCCAAGGAAACTTACCAAGTCATCTGTACCCTCGGATAAATTATTGCATTGCTGAATACTTTCTTTTGTTTCCAGCCACTTTCTTGGTGTGCTTGCCTCTGCATGGTCATTGATAGACCAGAAATCTAATGCTGAACAAAATCTTGCATAGTCACATGCATCAGCAATGGGAGAAGCTCCCTTGCCATTAAAGAAGGGCAAAGACCACATAAAGGCATCGGTTGAAAAGGTAGTATGGACATGTAGATCGCCAAAAAGAATCTGCTTATCGTCAAGTACTTCTAACTCAGATTTAACAAGATTCACTCTATTGGCTCTGTCTGCAACAACGCTGCTTGGGAGAACTTTCCCCTCTATAACACCAGGACCATCAAGACTACCAAATAGTTTTAACAGAGCTCCGCCAAAGAAAATACATACGCTGAAAACTAGCAGCAATAAGAGTGAAGTAAGAAGTTTTCTCATTAGTCTCCTAGAAAATGAGCTTAGGCTCTATAAATAGTTTGATCTCTTGATGGTCCAACTGAAACTATTCCTACAGGACAATCCAAAACACCTTCAATAAATATTATATAGTCCTGAGCTGCTTGAGGTAAATCATTGAAATGTCTTATGCCAGATGTTTCTTGCTCCCAACCAGGAAGCGTTTTATAAATTGGGTTCTGCTCATCATCATAATCAACGCAAACTTGAATCTCTGTAAAACCATCTAGAACATCTAATTTTGTAATACACAATGTTGTTACAGAATTAATGAAAACAATAGTTTCTAGAGCTTTTAAGTCCAACCAACCACATCTTCTCGGGCGACCGGTTGTTGCTCCAAATTCATGCCCAACCTTTGCAAGTTGATCGGCATTTGCATCAAATAGCTCAGTAGCAAATGGTCCTTCCCCAACTCTTGTTGTGTAGGCTTTGGTAATACCAAGAATAGTATCCAAATACTTAGGGCCAACCCCCAAACCAGTTGAAAGGCCACCAGCTGTTGTACTAGAGGAAGTGACATAGGGATAGGTTCCATGGTCAATGTCTAGCATTGAGCCTTGAGCGCCTTCAAAAATAATTTTTTTATTCTCCTTAACCCAACTTCTTAATAAGTCTTGAGTCCCAGAGTGGAACTTCTGAAATAGACTTTGATGGTTGCGGAGTTCGTCCATTACGTCCTGAAAAGGTATGGGCTCAGCATCGTATAAATGAACTAAAATTTTATTATGGTAATCAACTAATTTTTCTAGCCTGTTCTGTAATTTATCGAGATCCTGCAAATCCCCAAAACGGATTGCCCTTCTTGCTACTTTATCTTCATAGGCAGGCCCAATTCCTCTTCCAGTGGTGCCAATGCCCTCTGATTTGTCCCTCACCTTATCGATGGCTATATGTGTTGGAAGAATCAAAGCGCAGTCATCGCTTACATAAAAACGGCCAGTAAAATTAATCCCGCTTTCTTCAAGTTCAGTGATTTCTTTTTGTAGAGCGGGCAATGACAAGACAAGTCCATTACCAAGAACACAATGAACAGAAGGGTGAAGAATACCGGATGGAACTAAATGAAGAACTTTTTGCTCGCCATCAACCTTTAATGTATGACCAGCATTGTGTCCGCCCTGAAACCGGCAAACTGCTTCAGAATTTTCTGCCAAAGCATCAACAATCTTCCCCTTACCTTCATCCCCCCATTGCAAACCAAGAATAAGGGTATTTTTGCTCATCTAGATTAAGGTTTAGTGCCGTTGGATTTATTAAGATATTTGAAAAAATCAGATTTTGGATCAATCAACAAAATGTCAGATTTATTATTAAATGTAGCTCCATAACCTCTGAGACTTCTAGTGAATTCATAAAACTCTGGATCTCTAGAGAATGAATTAGCATAAATTGCTGCAGCAGTAGCATCACCCTCACCTCTTACCTCTTCAGCTTCTTTGTATGCTGCTGCAAGAAGAATGACTCTTTGTTTATCTGCTGTGGAGCGAATCTCATTAGACAGTTCACTACCCTCTGCTCGAAGCTCTTCAGCCAATCGATTTCTTTCTGAACGCATTCTTTCGTATACAGAGTTACTCAGCTCTGGAGGTAAATCAATTCGCTTTACCCTAAAGTCAATGACCTCGATTCCAAGATCAGACACTGAATTACCTAAGTTATCTCTCATGTCTTTCATGAGACCATCTCGCTCTCCAGATACCAGTTCGGTCACAGTCCTGCGTCCAAATTGATTTTTAAGTTCGAAAGCTGTTCTTTGACCCAATAAATTATTGAGGTTAATAAAACTTCCGCTGGTTGCATCATAGAAAGTTCTAACGTCGGTAATTCTATATTTTACAAAAGAATCAACAATTAAATACTTACTCTCTATGGTTAAGATCCTATTAGGCTCTTCATCTAGAGTTTGAAGTCTAGAGTCATATTTTTTAACATTCTGGATAATTGGTAGTTTGAAATTCAGACCAGTGGGCAAATCAGATTTAATTACTTCTCCAAACTGGAATACTATCCCATCCTCTTTCTCATCAATAACAAACAGGCTGTTTAGGCCCATGGCTATAATAAGACCGGCTAGAACTAAAAGATTTATACCTTTATTCATTAGTCATCCTCCTGTGATTTATTCTGTTCGATAATCTTATCAATAGGTAAATACATTAAATTATTACCCCCCTCAACATCGACCATTATTTTTGTAGAATTACTGTACAGCGTTTGCATGGCATCTAGGTACAGACGATCTCGAGTAACTTTGGGAGCTTTCTGATATTCAAAAAGTAGCTTATCAAATCTTGCAACTTCTCCCTGTGCATTAGCAACCACTTCTTCTCGATAAGCTTCTGCAGCCTGTATTCTTGCAAATGCCCGACCTCTTGCCTCAGGAACAATTGATAAACCATATCTTTCCGCTTCATTTTGCAATTTAACCTTATCTTCTCTAGCGGCAACTACATCATCAAATGATGCTTTTACTGCTGAAGGAGGATCTGTTTTTTCAATGTTTACTTGTTGAACGACTAAGCCGGTTTGATAAAGATCTAGGTATCTTTGCAGTCTAGCGCTAACATTTTGAGCAATCAGTTCACGACCAGTGGTCAAAGTTTCCTCTAGGGTATTATCACCAACCACATGTCGCAATGAGCTTTCTGTAGCTTCTCTTAAACTACTCTCTGGATCTTTAACGCTTAGAACAAAATCTTTTAAATTTTTAATTCTGTACTGCACAGAAACAGTTACATCAACTAAATTTTCATCTTTTGTTAGCATATTTGCTGTTTGTGAATACCTTCTTGTGAGGGCAACATTTTCAACATACTTTTCATCAACACCAGCAAGCATGAAGTTTAATCCCTGGCCTGTTTCTTCGTAATATTCACCAAACCTTAATACAACTGCTCTTTCTGGGGAATCTAACTGGTAAACACACATACTCGCGTAAATAACTAACAAACCAAAAAAACCATAAAGAAAAGTTTTTTTCGTAGGGAAGCTGATCCCATTATTTCCAGAAGATCCATTTGAGCCAGAAGAAGTCTGCTTACTAAACATCACTGAAAACTTTTTAATTAAGTCATCGAAAGAAATGTCATCTTGATTTTTTCTACCCCAAGGGTCTTGATCGTTTTGATTGTCTGAGTTCACAAAAGTACCTTTAATAATAAAGTTTAATTATAAATACATTTTGGGGGTAAATCCTCACAATTAAAGGGTTCAGGCAAAATTAAGTTGTTTTTTTAACTGCTTTGTTGCCTGATCAAACTCATCGACATCATAAGTTTGCAAGTTCTCCCAACCCCTAATCCAAGTACATTGACGTTTTGCTAGTTGACGGGTTGCATAAAGTGATTTTTCAAATAAATCATCCTCACTCAACTCTCCATTTATCACCATTAAAGCTTGTCTATAATTGACTGCTTTCATTGCAGGATGATCCGATGATAAATCATACTTTTTAGTTAGTTCTTGCACCTCTTCAAGCAGACCGCCTGCAATCAATTCATGCTGACGATTTTCAATTCGATTGTGTAAATGAGCTCTCTCCATCGGAAAAATACCATATTGATGCAAGGTATATTTATCAGCCAAAGGAGCAGAAGTTAACTCATTTTTATTGCTTTGAGTAGCTGCAGAGGATAGATGAATAATTTCGAGGGCTCTTATGATTCTTTGTGTGTCTTGCGGTTTTATTGAGCTGGCTATTTCTTGATCAAGAGCACATAACTCATTGTGAAGTGAGGTGATGCCCTCATCCTGAATTCGTATCTCTAATTCAGCTCTAAAATTTGAATCGGCAGAAGGCAAAGCACTCATTCCTTTTTTTAGAACATTAAAATACATCATGCTTCCTCCAACCAATAAGGGGATGTTATTGCGACTATGAATGTCTTTAATCAATTGATGTGCTGAACGACAGAAATCAGCAACTGAAAAAATTTGATCCAGCTCTGTTTCGTCAACAAGATAATGAGGGTGTTTTGCTAAAATAGCTTTAGTTGGTTTTGCTGAGCCTATATCGCATCCTTGATAAACCATCACAGAGTCAACGCTGATGATCTCAATACGCTTAAATAGTTTCTGCCATGCGATAGCCCAATCTGTTTTACCAGAGGCCGTTGGGCCTAAAAGAAAAATAACTGGAGGTTTTGATGGTTTCAATAAAGAGGCCTAAATCGCGTCTTGATCAACCTCACCCGTTCGGATGCGAATGACTTTTTCCAGAGAAGAGATAAAAATCTTACCATCACCAATTTTACCGGTGCTGGCACTTTTGGTAATTGCATCAATTACCTCATCTGATTGATCGGTTGAAACTGCAATTTCAATTTTGATCTTAGGCAAAAAATCGATGACATATTCAGCGCCTCGATAAAGTTCTGTATGGCCTTTTTGCCTACCAAAACCCTTGACCTCTGTAATAGTCATTCCCGTAATTCCAATTGAGTCTAAAGATTGACGAACTTCCTCAAGCTTAAATGGTTTAATAATAGCTGTAATAAGTTTCAATACTATTCTCCTAATTTGTTAAGTATATAAGAGACTTGAGTCTCTGTTGAGCCTTGATTAAGAGACACAACCTCTTCAGCATTTTTTGAAAGTCTGGATCTAAGATTTTCATCCTCTAGCAGAGATTGCATGGCTTCATATAATTCATTTTCATCATGAACCAATAGACATGCATCTTGATTAATGAAGTTTGCAGTGATCTCCTCAAAATTAAAGGTATGCTTTCCAACGATAATAGGGGTTCCTAGGACAGCGGGCTCAATTAAATTATGTCCTCCTCGGGGAACCAAGCTACCTCCAACCAATGCTAGGTCTGCTCCTTTGTAAAAATCTGGCAATAATCCAATGCTATCTATCACACATACTTCATAGTCTTCTTGGCTCAACCGAGAATAAAGTTGAGTCTTAAAGTTCATTTGATTAGCCAAAGTTAGAACTTCTTTCGCTCTGTCTGGATGTCTTGGACAAATAAATAACTTGTGAGAGTATTTAACCCCAATCTTTTTGAAGGCCTGAAGCAATATTTTTTCTTCTCCCTCATGAGTGCTCGCGCCTAAAACAAATTTCGGCAAATCTAAATTCTTAGGATTTAATCCTGGGGCATCAAACTTTACAGATCCTGCAATAGCAATTTTCTCTTTTTCTACACCTAATTGCATAAATCTTTCTTGATGTTGAGAGGTTTGCACAAATACAAAATCTATCATTTTAAGAATTCCACTCACCAGCCAAGAGACTTTTGAATAAGCATTGAATGATTGTGCGCTTAAACGGCCATTGACTAAAAAGATCGGAATGTGTAGTTTCTTGGCTTGCGAAATCATTGCTGGCCATATTTCAGTTTCAAAAATTAATAGAGCTGCTGGTTGATGAAAATCTAAAAATCTATTGATAAAAATATTTAAATCCCATGGAGCATAATTAATTGCAAGAGTATCTTTGTATATCGCTTGCGCTTTTCTAAAACCAGTTGGGGTAGTGGTTGTTAAAACAACATCGTGAGTCTTTAACAATAGCTTAATAACATTTTGAGATCCTATAACCTCTCCTAAACTTACCGCATGAAACCAGATAATTTTTTTCTTGTGGCGATTAACACTAGTAAAGTTTCTTCCATATCTTTGGGATAAATAAGCTCTGTATCCTTTGTCACTAAAGCTTTTTAGGAGTATCCGTAACTGGAAAATAGGTATTAGCAATAGAATCAGTAGATTGTAGATTGCAAGCTTCATAGCATAGGTATATTTAATTTAATGTAATAATACATCCTTTAATTTTTAAGTACCTATAATTTTGATGCAAGTAATAATTACCATATGGAAAGGGATCTGCCTTCTTCCGGCTGCGTGGCAAAAAATACTTGGGCAGGTGCTTGGAAGTCTCTTGCTTATTATTGCCAGTAAAAGAAAGAGAATTGCGCAAATAAATATTCAAGCATGCTTTCCTTTGCTTACTCCCCAAGAGCAAAAAAAACTTCTACATCAGAATTTTAAATTCTTGGGAGCTTCTATTTTTCAAACTGGCTCCGCATGGTTTTGGTCAGATGCGAAGATTCAAAAACATGTGCAATATGAAATAAAAGGATTGGAGCTTTTGAATAACATAGATATGAAATCTGGAAATTTAGTTTTATTTAAACACTCTCAGCACTTAGAACTGGATGCAAGATTGCTTGGCTTGAATTCTGAAATTTTTGGAGTAGGAAGATCCCATAATTCGCCCATAATGAATAAATTGCAAACTCAGGGAAGACTTTCAAGCATTCAAGCAACTGCTGATAAAAATAATCCTAGAAAGTTTCTTGCATGGCTAAAAAAAGGAAAAAATGTTCTCTACGCCATTGATCAAGATTATGGCTGGGAAAACTCTATCGAACTCTCATTTTTTAAGAATCCAGCAGCAACTATTACCACAACAAGAAAAATTATTGATATCACTCACTGCAATTTACTATTTGTTAATTCATACTTTGCAAAGGAAAAATTAGTACTTGAGCTAGAGTCAATAAATCATAATGAACTAGATTCGATGCAGCTAGCACAAAAAATAAATGACCTGATGGAGCAAAAAATTACGCTCCATCCTGAGGAATATCTTTGGTCTCACAGAAGATTTAAATCAACGCTAGGAAAAAATTTTTATAAATAAGAGGGGCATATGGATTTTAATAAATTAAATGATCTGAAGGGCTTCATGCCTCAGCATGAAGGCAAAGCACTGACGAAATGGGCGGAACAATTTTCAACCAAGGGTCCTGCCCTTGAAATTGGAACTTTTGGGGGTAAGTCTAGCCTTTATATTGCTGCAGGATCATCCATCAATGATCAGTTAGTTTTTACAATTGATCATCATGAAGGCTCAGAAGAGCATCAAACTGGAGAAGAATATTTTGATCCTGATATTTTTGATGCTGCTTTAGGGCGCGTGAATACTGTTCCTTTAATGCAGTCGAATCTTAGTCAGTTTGAAGAGAGTAAATATATTATTCCCATGATTGCGAATGCGAATGCATTAGCACCAATCTGGACAATGCAATTAGGCTTACTGTTTATTGACGGAAGTCATACAGAAATTTCAGCACAAAATGATTATGCGAATTGGAATACTAAAATTGTTAATGAAGGTGCTCTGGTCATTCATGATATTTATGAAAACCCTGAAGAAGGCGGGCAAGCTCCATTTTTAATCTACCAAAAAGCTCTCGAAGACGGTTTTTCTCTTCATGAAAGAGTGGACACAATAGTCTGCTTAATTAAGAATTAAACTGCTTTGTAAGAAAAAGGTTTGCAGCCTTGGTGAGAGCGTTATTGGCATCTGCGGCCAGTATCAAGGCTCCAGCAGTCCAGCTTGGTTGTTCTTCTGGCCAGTAGATCTTTTCTTCTAGCTGCCACCCCATATAAGGGATACTGCTTTCATCAACAATAGCTGAAGCGTTTAATAATAGTTCTTGCGCATTTTTTTCATGGCCCATTTTTTTAAATGCAATCGAACATTCACAAGTCTCAGCAACTGTTACCCAGGGCTCATCTGCAACACACTTAATGCCAACGCCAGGTATCCAAAAGATATCAGTAATTTTATTTAAAAGTCTTGCAAAATTATCTTTTGGATTGGCTCCAGATAAAATTGGATAGTACCAATCCATTGAGAATCTACTCCTATCTTTTTTTAAATCAAAGATGCCTTTTGGGTTTTCAATAGCATTAAGTAGATTGGAATGAGCGTCTATCAGGGTGAACTTAAAATCTGATTTATTTAATATCTCACAGATTGCTATTGAGCATTCAATGCTCTTGGCAATCGAACTACATCCTGTCAAAAGATAGTCCTCATCAACGATACCTAATTCATCTACATTCCATGCAATGGCACCGTTAGTGTTTTGCAAGGAAAGAGCAAACGCCATCCCCTTCTCAACAGAGCTCCAAAAATTCTCTAAAATACTGAGGTCATTTGTTAATAAATAATTTTGCCAAACAGCAACTGCTATGTAGGTAGAAAAATTAGATTGTTTATTTTTTTCTATGGCTTCGTTACCTTGATAAAGGTTGTACCAACTTCCATCTTCATTTTGATTGTCCTTCATCCATTCTAATCCCAGCATAGCCTCATGATTAAAGCCAAGTGTCGCTAAGCCCATAACAGCTTCTAGGTGATCCCATGGATCATGAGACCCATCTTTATTCGATGGAATAGCGCCAGATTTAAGCTGGAGATTAGAAATAAAACTACCTAAATGCTTCATGCCAGCAAGCGCAGTTGTATCAATTTTTGCGGTGTGAGGAAAAGTCATTATTTTTTTTGAAAATAAAAGGCTATGCTCTTTCCAAAAATAGGATTCATAAAATTTTCTATTTTTTGAAGCCAAGGTGGGTTTTGTAGAATTTGATATTCCAACAATTTCTTATATTGTTTAACCAGCCAATTTGATTCTTGAGTTTTCCAAACAAGGCATCTTAACCACCAATAAGCGCTGTGCAGACCATGAAACCGTTCAGACTTTTCATATTTAAATCCATGGTCAGCAATCTCAGCAATCACCTGATTTTTCTTAAAGATCCTGACATGTCCGCCTGGCATATTTTGATAGCCTGTTGAAAGAATCCAACATATTTTTTCGGGCCAAAAAGAGGGAACACTGGGCAGAAACTTACCGCCAGACTTTAGCACTCTATGAATTTCATCTAACGCCAGATGATAATCGTCCAAGTGCTCTAAAACCTCAGAACAAAAAATTAAATCAAAGCTATTGTCTTCGAATGGAAGTTTATAAACTGAGCCTTGGACAAATATTGTGGATCCTAGATTTAATTCTTGAAAAAAATCTAGTCCGTCTTTACAAATATTTAAAGAGGGAATATGTTGATCGTAACCAATGCAATATGCGTGCTTAAATGCTTGAAGTGACCCGAAAATATGTCTTCCCTCTCCACATCCCACATCTAGTATTTTTGCTCCTGATGGAAGATCAATATTATTGAAATTAAAAGTTAGCATTTAAAATCATTAATTGTTTTGTAAAGCAATTCTTCGTATGCATGGCCAATCTTAGTCCAATTAAAATTCTCTATTATATGCTGTCTGCCCAACTCTGCCTGAATTTTGTATTTTTGAGGCTTTTGAAAAATATTTTTTATGCCTTGGTAAATTGCTTCTTCATCTTCAGCTGGAATCAACTGAGCAAATGAACCAGTGATCTCAGGAATTGAGGCTACATTAGTTGCAACTAATGGGGTTGCACAAGCCATTGCCTCTCCGACAGGAAATCCAAACCCTTCGTATAAAGAGCTAACAACTGCAACTGAACTTTTGGCATACTCATGTGTAATTTCTTCCTTGGTAAGATTTGTTTTAAAAGATACCTGCTCTTCTAGTTTCAATCTCTTTATAAGTCTTTCTGTATGGCCTTCAGCTCTAGGGCTGCCTATGACAGTTAATTTTATATCTGGATATTCAGATTTTAATCTTGCAATTGCATGCAATGAAAAATCTAAACCCTTCAAAGGCACGTCTGCACTTGCCGTAGTAATAACACCATTAACTCTAGGCACTATATTCGGAAGCGCGCAAAAAGTATTAAAGTCAATTCCATTAGGAATGACTTGAATATTTTGCATGGGAACTTTGAAGTCATGATGGATATCTTGTTTAGAATTTAAGGATGGAGTCACTACAACCTTTATTTGCTTGGCAACTTTTTTTTGCATTTTCAAAAAAGAGAACCACCTCATCTTTGAAAGGCGCTGCACTAGACCTCTTGCAAACTTCAGGTCGTAAAAATAATCTTTTGTGATTGGATGGTGCATGATTTCAATAAGAGGTTTAGATTTCTGAATATCAATCATCCCAAAACTGATAGATTGATTATCTATTACAGCGTCATAATTCTTATCAGATAAAAATATTTTTGCCCTATTCCCAAATGTTTGAAGCTCAGGGAAGCCTCCCATTAAGGTTGAGCTAAATTCATACCAATCATCCAGAGATTTATTCTTTGTATGAAAAAAAATTTTTAAGCGCTCTCGAAACTGAAATGTACTAAAAAGATTTAGACCTGGAAGTTTGACTAATTCGATATCAGCAATTAACTCTGGATATGGTGGCCCAGAAATAACATCAACATTATGACCAATGCTATTAAGTGCTTTTGACAGCTCATAAACATATATTCCTTGACCTCCTCCAAATGGCGCGCTTCGATAACTCAAGATCGCGATTTTTAGAGGCTTCTTCAATTTTCTGTAAGTTTTTTACAAGAAGGTAAGCCAACCAGCATAATTTGAGTCTTTCCCACAAACTATCTCAGAATATTTAGACTGAAGCATTTCGGTCACTGGACCTCTTAAACCTTGACCAATAGCCGAGTGATCCAAAGTTGTAATTGGGGTAATTTCTACCGCAGTTCCGGAAAAAAAAGCTTCGTCTGCATTTACTAAATCATCAAACAGCAAATCCTTTTCTTCAACCTCAACGCCAAGATTCTGAGCCATCGTAATAACACTCTGACGAGTGATTCCATTCAAACAGAAATCTATCCTGGGAGTCAGTAACTTGGAGTCTTTAACTATAAATAGATTTTCTCCACTACCCTCAGAAATAAATCCATTTTTATCAAGCAAGATTGCCTCATCGGCATTTTTAGCAAGCGCATCATGAAGAGCCATAATTGAATTAATATAAGTGCCTATAATTTTATTGTTTGAATAAAGCGGATTGTCATATTGTTGATATGGGGATTTAATAACTGAAATGCCTTTTTTCTTTGCTTCTGGATCCATGTATGACGGCCATTCCCAGCAAGCAACAGCAACATTGACCGATACCAAATCTTTAGCTCGCAACCCCATAGATTCACTGCCCAAAAAAACGATAGGCCTAATGTATCCTTCCTTGAGATTATTTTTTGTCATAGCGTCTTTTTGCACTGCTTCTAGCTCTTCTATGGAATACGGGATAGTAATATTAATTTTATCTGCCGCGTCAAATAGTCGCTCGGTATGATCTCGTAGTCTGAAGATAGCTCCGCCACTTTCAGTTTCATATGCTCTTACACCCTCAAATGCTCCAAGACCATAATGCAATGTATGAGATAAAAGATGGATATTAGCATCGTTAAATGGCTGAAAAGTTCCATTAAGCCAAATATATTTTGCGTCAGTATTTAGAAACATGTTGTGTATGGTTTTAAGTCTCAGTTATTATGACAAATACACTTCTATAAAGAAATCTAAATTGGCATGATTGATCAATCTATTTTTAGAGAATATGACATTCGCGGCACTGTACCAGAGCAACTAAATACTGGCTCTATCGATTTAATTGCTAACGCTATTGCTACTAAATGTCATGATCAGGGCGTCAGAGAGCTGGCGCTAGGCAGGGACGGTAGATTATCGGGTGCCGATATCATGAGTAATCTTTCTTCCTCCCTTCAAAGCCGAGGTATTAACATAGTAAATATTGGGCTAGTTACTAGCCCACTATTATATTTTGCTGCAAAAAAAATTGACTCAAAATCTGGCGTTATGATAACGGGAAGTCATAACCCTAAAAATTATAATGGTTTTAAGGTGGTAATTAATGATTCTCCTGTTTCTGGATTAGAGCTGCTAAATTTTATACATAGCGAGCTACCAGATATGGAAATAGCTACCCAAGAAATACATCAAACTGATTTGATGAGTAGCTATATTAAAGAAGTATGTGCTCAAGCCGCATGCTCAAAAAAAATGAAAGTTGTGGTTGATTGTGGCAATGGATCAGCAGGAGAAATTGCACCCAAGCTTATGAGAGCTTTGGGTCATGAAGTCATTGAATTATTTTGTGAAATTGATGGGAACTTTCCAAATCATCACCCTGACCCCGGAAAGCCAGAAAACTTAAATGATTTAATTGAAGCTGTGCTCCAATCCAGTGCTGATTTAGGCATAGCATTTGATGGGGATGGAGATAGGTTGGGTGTGGTCTCAAACCTTGGAGAAATCATTTTTCCTGATCAGCTCTTGATGGTTTTTGCTCAAGATGTGCTCTCAAGGAACAAAGGAGCTCAAATAATCTTCGATGTAAAATGCTCTAATTTACTTGCCAAGACCATTGAGGAGGCAGGAGGCGAGCCCTACATGTCAGCAACTGGTCATTTTCATATCAAAAATGCATTAAAAAAATCTGGTGCACCGCTTGCAGGAGAAATGAGTGGACATATTTTTTTTAATGACCAATGGTATGGATTTGATGATGGCCACTATTCTGCTTTTAGACTAATAGAAATTATTGGTCAGATGAATGAAAATCTGTCATCAATTTTTGGCAATCTTCCGAAAGCATTCTCAACGCCAGAAATAAATATTGAAGTTGATGAAAGTCAGAAATTCGAGATTGTTAATGAGTTTATAAAAAACGCAAAATTTCTAGAAGGTAAGAAAATTATTATTGATGGTTTAAGGGTTGATTTTATAGATGGCTGGGGCCTTTTAAGAGCATCTAATACAACGCCAAAATTAGTTTTAAGGTTTGAGGCTCAAACACCTGAGCGATTGGATGAAATCCAAAAATTATTCTTAGATCAATTAAAACAGATTGATGAATCAATTGAGATTAAGCTAAGCTAAAGGAATGTCTAAAGATAGAAAACAAATTATTCTGCAAAGCTTGGCCAAGCTACTAGAAGAAAGAGATGCAACTAAAGTTACAACAGCAAGCCTTGCAAAAGAAAGTGGCATTACTGAAGCAGCACTTTATAGGCATTTTCCAAGTAAACGATCAATTTTTCTAGAGCTATTTACCTTCTGTGATGAAACTATTTTTCAAAAGGTTGGGGAAATAAAAAAAGAAGCGAGCATTGAACCGGACGAAAAAATTAGATTGATATTTTTCTTTTTTATTATATTTCTGGAAAAAAATAAAGGTTTTGCAAGAATTTTATCAAGAGAAGCATTGGGTCCAAATGAAAAGAATGTCATAGATGCGGTAAATCAGTTTTATGAAAGATTGGAGCTTTCTATGAAGCAAATATTAGCATCTGAAAGGGAACGCATTCAATTAACTCCTGGTATTAGCTCTCATTTAATTACCTCGACCATAGAAGGAATCATCTCAAGATTTATTAGAAATGGTTTTAAAGAGATGCCCAGTGGATATATAGAGAATTATTGGTCTTTGCTTTCGCGGAGCCTTTTTAAAAATTAATTAGGGTCTTGTTGGAGTAATTCAAAATAAGAGTTTTGATCTAGCTGCTCTGCTTGCCTTCCAGTTTCCTTGTTCACTTTGATATACGAAAGCCCGGGAGGAGTTCTCCATGGATCCTGAGGTAATTCTTTCAAACCAACTTTCATGAAATCTACCCAAATTGGCAAAGCAATGGATGAACCAAATTCATTATCTCCCAAAGAAGAAAAATCATCCGTGCCCACCCAAACTGTAGCTGATAAATCTCGATGAAAACCAGAGAACCAAGTGCTAATTGCATCATTAGTTGTCCCTGTTTTTCCTGCAATATCCGAACGATTCAATACCTTTGTTTTCCTGCCATTGCTACCTCTCTGAATGGCCTCTCTCAAAATATCTTTAGTAATAAAGGCAATTTTAGAATCGATTGATGTATTTTTTTTGTTAAGCTTTGGCAATAAATCAAAGGGTTGAATTTCTTCTATTAACTCCTCAGTAAACCAGGGGAATCCATCTAGCGATTTAGTATCATCTAATTCTGGTTGAGCATGAGGATGTTGAAAAATAATGTTGTTGTCTTTATCAATAATCTTTTCAATAAAATACAAATTTTGGCCCTGTCCTGAATTTGCTAAAAAATTATATGCTCTAATCATTTCGGCTGGAGAAAAGCTTGAAGAACCTAATGCAAGAGATAAATCAGGAGCCAGCCGCGATTTAGGAAATCCAAAGCTCTCAAGAAAAGTATGCGCCTTATTAATACCAAGCTCTCTTAAGAGTTTTATGGAAACAATATTGACCGACTGAACCAGTGCTTCTCGCAACCTAATGGGACCATAAAACTTTCCAGTGTAATTTTCAGGACGCCATGCGCTTTCTAAATTTTGATCTTCAAAAATAATTGGGGCATCGTTAATAGTATCTGAAGCTTTATAGCCATTCGCCATAGCTGCTGAGTATATAAAAGGTTTAAAGCTTGATCCAGCCTGAGGGAATGATTGCCTTACCCTATCAAAATTACTCTTTGAAAAATTAAATCCACCTTGATAAGAAAGAATTGCTCCGGTTGATGGGTTGGAGGCTACAAAGGCTACTTCTGCTTCAGGCAATTGATCTAATGTTTTCCCTAACAAAGAATCTTGGAGATAAATTAAGTCCCCTATTTTTAAAATATCATAAAAATTTTGAGGTTTTGGCCCAAACGAATTAATCGTGATTCTTCTGCGAGCCCATTGATAATTATCTGACCAAATTAAAGTTTGCAGACTAAAATCATCGCCTAAATAAACTACTCTTTCGGGTTTAATGTCTATAACAATTGCCTTCAAGTGAGAATCTAGATTTGTGGATTGACTGAAAATTTCTCTAAAAATTGAAATGAGTGACTGCTTCATGCCTAAAGCATCGAGCTCAGAATACTCTTGCTGCAATATATTGAGATTCCCTCGAGCTAATTGGTTAAAGACTTGTGGGTCTAGCTGAGCAGAGTAATTGATTGGCTTTCTCCAGCCATGCCTTTTGTCATAATCAAATAAATTTTTTTGTACGCTCTGAATTGCTGCTCTTTGAAGCGGAGACTGGATTGTAGTAAAAACAGATAGGCCATCTGTATATGCAGATAAGCCATATCTACTAATAACTTCTTGTCGAACCAGCTCTGCAATATACCTCCCATCAAGATCAAACAAAGAATCTGATCTTGCAATCAAAATAGGCTCATCAATTGCAAGAAGATACTGCGCCTTTCCTATGTAACCAAGCTTATACATTCTCCCCAAAATCCAATTCCTTCGAACGGTTGATCGCTCCGGTGACCGAATGGGATTTATTCTTGAAGGCAACTGAGCAGTTGAAGCAATTAAGGCTGACTCCGCTAATGAGAGTTCCTCAATCGATTTTGAAAAATATTTATCAGCTGCAGCTTCAACGCCATATGCTCTATTTCCAAGAAAAATTGTATTTAAATACAAGGAAAATATCTCTTCTTTTGATGCCATACTTTCAAGCTCAAAGGCTAGGTATATTTCTTTAATCTTGCGAAGAATTTTTTGATCTCTAGACAGTAAATAGCTCCTCACAACCTGCATAGTAATAGTCCCGCCGCCGCTCACAATTTCACCAGATTGCAGTAGCTGAAAAAATGCCCTAGCAAAAGATAGGACTCGGATTCCATTGTGCTCAAAAAACTGATCATCTTCAGCTGCTAAAAATGCATTTTTTAGGTTTATGGGAATATCTTGATATTCAATTGTTCTTCTTTTTTGCTCTCCAAACTCCCCAATTAATAATCCATCTTCTGAAAAGACCTGAAGAGGAACCTGCAAAGCATTCTCGTTTACTAAATTTATTTCTGGAAGATTTGGTTTTAAAAAAATGTACCCAGAAGAAATGATCAAAATAGAAGCAACGGTAACTAATAATGCAAGAGACAGCATCCATTGAAAAAGCTTAATTAGCATGAGGCAAGAAAAAATAATTCACTATTTTAATAATTAAATTTCTGGATTTAATAATAAGAATTATTTTAACCCTTTAAATGGTAGAATCTGAATTCTAAAATACTAACCATGAATATATTTATTGTCGGCCCTATGGGCTCAGGAAAAACTACTGTTGGAAAAATTGTAGCTAATGAGCTATTCCTAGAGTTTTTTGATACAGATGCAACGATTGAAGATAAGACTGGTGTGACTATAGACTGGATCTTTGATATAGAAGGAGAGGTAGGATTTAGAAAACGAGAAACCATGGTCCTTAAAGAGCTGGTCTCATCCAACTCAATTGTCCTGGCTACCGGTGGGGGTATTGTGATCGAGCCTGAGAATAGGGAATTGCTAGCGTCCAGAGGCACTGTTTTTTACCTTCATACTCCCCTCGAGACTCAAATAAGTAGAACTTCAAAAGACAAAGATAGACCTCTTCTTAAGGGGCAGGATCCTGCAAAAGTACTTGCAGATCTTCAGGAATCTAGACAAGCATTTTATCAAGAAGTTTCTGATCATATAATTAATACAGAAAATAAAAGCGGCTCAGACGTGGCGAATGAAATAGTCAAACTAGTGAAAAACTATGGCTAGGGAGCTACTTGCAGGTCAAAAAAATAATCAATACAGGATTATTATTGGCAAAAACTCGATTTCACAAAAAAATATTTCCTCTTTTACCAAGGGTCATAAAAAGCTGCTGATCATTTCAGATACTGGCGTGCCAAAGAATATCATTCAGAATATTGCCTCGCTATCCAAATTAAAATCCAAAGTATTTACTGTAATTTTAGATCAGGGGGAAAAAGCAAAGTCTCTAGCAAATTTCCAAAAAATTATTAATTTTTTAATTGATCATAATTTTGATAGGTCAGATGGAATTATTGCAATTGGTGGAGGTGTTGTTGGTGACATTTCTGGTTTTGTGGCTTCAGCATACTTGCGAGGCATCTCATTTATTCAGGTTCCTACGACACTATTAGCTCAGGTTGATTCATCCGTTGGAGGCAAAACTGCCATAAACATTCCTGCTGGAAAAAATCTTATTGGTGCATTCTACAATCCTAGCGGAGTAATTATAGATACAACTGTTTTAAACTCACTATCTGCTCGACAACTCAATGCAGGACTGGCAGAAGTTATAAAGTATGGTTTTATTCAAAACAAATATTTACTGTCTTTATTATCTAAACATACTGATAAAATTTTAGGTCGAGAGCACAGAATAATTGAAGAGATCATTTTTGAATCAATTAAAACTAAAGCAAAAATAGTGACCAAGGATGAAAAAGAGACTGGCGTGAGGGCATTGTTGAATTTTGGCCATACATTTGGTCATGCTATCGAAGCCAGCGGAAAATACAAAAAAATTCTTCATGGGGAGGCGGTAGCAAAAGGCATGCTGATCGCAAGTAAAATTTCTTTATTAGAAGGCTTGCTCACAGAGAGCGAGGTTACAACAATAAATGATTTATTGTTGGCTTATAATTTTGATCTCGACCTTTCAGGATATAAATATTCAGATTTAAAACCCTTTATTTTTAGAGACAAAAAAGTACAGAAAGGAAAATTAAATTTAGTTTTATTGAAGGGAATTTCTAATGGGATTGTTACAAGCACATTTGATATAAAAAATTTGCCGCGTTCAATGCTCTAAAAATCTAGGCTGCATTTGCTGTTGTAGCCTTTAATAAGTCTTGGATATTTAAAGCAGCAGGGGAAACTAACCAAAATGATGGGGAGTATCTATCGAATTCATCAAGAATAGTTTTAGCTCTCTGGCTTTTAGTTTCTTTAATATGTCGAGATAATATCTGCTTCAAAAATTTTCGATGGGACTCCATATCTTCGCTGACTATTCTATCTAAATTTACTAAGCTTCGATTGCATTGATCAAAGAATCTTCTATTGGTATCTAACACATAGGCAAACCCGCCGGTCATGCCAGCTCCAAAATTTGATCCCACCTCTCCCAGAACTGTGACATGACCGCCTGTCATGTATTCACAACAATGATCACCGGAGCCTTCAATCACCGCAGATGCGCCAGAATTTCTGACCGCAAATCTCTCCCCAACAGTTCCTCCAACATACAGCTCACCTCCAGTTGCACCATACAATGCAGTATTTCCTGCTAGAACAGTTGGCGAAGTTTGAGAGGCATATTGAGATGAATTAGAGATAACTATTTTACCGCCGTTCATACCCTTGCCAACATAATCATTAGCATCACCTTGCAAAATAAGATTCAGTCCATTGGCATTCCAGGCTCCAAAACTTTGACCTGCAGAGCCCTGAAAGTTTAAAGTCTGTTTTTGCGTCACTCCTTTCTCACCGTAAGTTGAGGCAATAAAGCCTGAAGCTTGAGCTCCCACAGATCGGTCACGATTAGTAATCTTATAAGAAAATTTAGATTGCTTGTTTTGTATAATAGGCTCTTTTAAGTCATGCATTATCTGCTTGTTTAATGCTGCGCGATCCCATGGATCATTTGATTTAGTAGTACAAAAATGAGGTGACTGAGACTTCTTATTTGAATAAAGAATTGCAGATATATCTATATTTTTTGTTCTTGAGTCCAACTGTGAGATATCTTTGAGATATTGAGTTTGTCCTATTATCTCTTCAAGGCTGGAAACTCCTAGCTCGCTTAAAATTTGACTGACTTCATTTGCGATAAAGTGAAAGTAATTTACTACTTTTTCTTTTTCGCCAACATAATGATGATCAATAATATCTCTGCGTTGAGTCGCAACCCCAGTAGCGCAATTATTAAGATGGCAAATTCGAAGGTACTTACAGCCCATAGCAATCATTGGACCGGTTCCGAATCCAAAAGATTCTGCGCCTAAAATTGCTGCTTTAATTACATCAAGCCCTGTTTTAAGGCCTCCATCTGCTTGCAGTCTTACTTTGTGTCGAAGATTGCTGTCTCTGAGGGCTTGATGCGCCTCAGATAGACCAAGCTCCCATGGAGACCCTGCGTATCTAATGGAAGAAAGGGGGCTAGCACCGGTGCCGCCATCATGTCCTGAAATAGTAATTAGATCTGCATATGCTTTTGCAACACCGGCAGCAATAGTCCCAACACCTGGCTCTGAAACAAGCTTGACTGATACTAGAGCTTTTGGGTTTACTTGTTTTAAATCAAAAATAAGCTGTGCTAAATCTTCAATAGAATAAATATCATGATGAGGTGGTGGCGAAATAAGTGTTATTCCAGGGGTAGAATATCGAAGTTTTGCTATAAGGGCATTTACTTTTCCACCAGGCAACTGACCACCCTCGCCTGGTTTAGCACCCTGAGCAATTTTAATTTGTAGCACTTCTGCATTTACCAAATATTCTGGCGTTACCCCAAATCGCCCAGAAGCAACTTGTTTAATTTTAGACATCTTGCTTGTGCCATATCTCTCTTTAGCCTCACCACCCTCACCTGAATTAGAGCGAGCCCCCATGCTATTCATCGCCTCAGCTAAAGTTTCATGAGCATCTGGAGACAAGGCACCCAAACTCATTCCCGCCGAGTCAAATTTTTTGAGTATCGATGAAACAGGCATAACCTTCGCTTGTTTTAATTTTTTTGGATACTTTAATGCCATCAAATCTCTCAACATAGCAGGCGGGCGAAGATTCACTAAATCAGCGTACTCTTTATAAACTTTCTCTGAGCCAGACGTTACAGCTTCTTGAAGTTTTTTAACAACCTCAGGATTGTAGGCATGATATTCACCGCCGTGCACAAACTTTAATAAGCCGCCTAAGCCTATTTCACTAACATTTGAATGTGCATACTTTGTTAGAGATCTCATTTCAGTATCTAAATCAGAAAAAGTTTTGCCGCCTACTCTGCTAACAGTATTTGTAAACGATAGGTTTACAACGTCAGTATTTAATCCAACAATTTCATGCAGTTGAGAGCCTCTATAACTCGAAATAGTTGAGATACCTATCTTGGAGATAATTTTTAATAGCCCTTTATTAATTCCTTTCCTGTATTTTGCGCAGTTTGCTGTTGGGCTACCCTTAAGATCATTTCGATGAGTTAGATCTAAAATAATTTGAAATGCAAGCCATGGAAAAACAGCGGTGGCACCAAAACTTAACAAGCATGCAATCTGATGAGTATCACGCGCTGTGGCAGAACTAACAATCAAGTTTGCATCTGATCGCAATCCTAGTTTTACAAGCTCTTGATGGATGCAGCCTACAGCAAGTAATGCATTGATAGATAAGGCATCTCCCTTAGGTAGAATTTCATCTAAATGGATTATGACCACTCCCTTTCTTACCGCTTTTACAACTTTAGAGGTCAAGCTTTCCAAGGCATCTTTAAGCTTCAGCTTTGGTGAGTAAACCAAATTAAAACTTTCAGCTTGAAAATAAGAATTATCAAGCAAAGACTTTAATTTTTTATGTGATAAAACTGGTGAGGTGCTAACAATTCTTTTTGCATGATCCTCTGTTTCTTCAAAAATATTTAACTCGGGCCCAAAGCAGGCTTCTAGGGACATAACGCTAGCTTCTCTTAAGGAATCTATCGGAGGATTCGTAACTTGTGCAAATTGCTGTCTAAAATAATCATATATTGATCTTGGCATAGTGCTCAAAACAGCCAACGCAGTATCATCTCCCATTGAACCAGTTCCCTCTATACCCTCTAGAGCAAGGGGCTTAATAACAGATACTCTTTCCTCATTAAATAGTGAAAAGAGTTTTGAAGACTTAATTAAATCATTGTGTGGAATTTTTTTAATGCCCGGTCCCTCAAAAGCATCTAAGGTTGATTCAAGATAAATAGCAGATTTTTTTAACCACTCTCGATAAGGCTTTTTCTGCTTTAACTGATCATCAATTAGATGCTGATCTAAAACTTCTCCTGTTTCAGTATTCACGGCAAATATTCCACCGGGACTTAAGCGACCTTTTTGCAGAACCTCGTCTTCATCTGTTGGATAGATTCCTGTTTCTGATGCAACACAAATCATTCCATTATTAAGCACCTGATATCTTGCAGGGCGTAAACCATTTCTATCTAATACGCATATTGCCCATTGACCATCAGACATAACTATCCCTGCAGGACCATCCCATGCTTCCATGTGCATAGAGTTATATTCATGAAATGCTCTAATTTCTGGGTCCATGGTATGAATATTCTGCCAAGCTGGTGGCAAGACCATTCTAATTGCTCGAAAAAAATTGATACCACCCTTCACAAGCAACTCAACCATATTGTCTAGCGCAGAAGAGTCTGATCCAGTTTCGTTAACTAATGATGAAAATTTATCTATGTCAGGTATTAAAGGAGAAGAGAACTTGGAAGCTCTCGCTTTGACCCAATTCCTATTGCCTCGAATCGCATTGATCTCACCATTATGAGCCAACAGCCTAAAGGGTTGAGCTAAATGCCAACGAGGTTGAGTATTAGTTGAAAATCGTTGGTGAAATAAGCATATTTTTGCTTTAAATGATTTTCTTCCAATGTCTTTATAAAAATCACTAATAGCATTTGGGAGCATTAAGCCCTTATAAACAATTGTTTGACTAGACATGCTGCAAACGTAAAGTTTTTCATCATTACTGTGTATATCTTCAATTTTTTTTCTGGCTTGCAGCAAGCACGACTCGAAACGGTCCCGACCAAAATCTTTTGAAGTGGGTGCTATGAAAAGTTGATTGATATTTGGGAGGGACTCTAAAGCAATTGGACCAAGTATAGATTTATTAACTGGAACATCTCTTTTGCAAATCAGAGTTAGGCTTTCAGAATCTAAAATAGATTTAATTTTAGCAATGTCTCTCTGCAATAAATGCGAGGAAAATATTTGAGCTATGCCAAATAACTCTGGAAGTTCAATGCCAACTTCTTTTTTTAGAGCTTTTTGAAAAAATTTTCTATTCAGATCAAATAAAAGACCACAGCCATCACCGGTTTTTCCATCTGAGCCTATTGCACCTCGATGGGTCATGCTGGTAAGACCAACAATTGATCTTTTTACAACTTCTCTATTTGGAATTCCATGGCGATTAACAATTAAACCAAAACCACAATTATCTTTGGCCTGACTTTCGTTGTATAGCGATATGTTTTTTTTATGATTTGGCATGTAAGTTATGCATATTAACACATTAATGTCATACTATGTCATACGTTATTTAGATCTTAGGCTAGTGAACTCTAAAAATAAACAATACAAAATTGAAAAGGGCTTATTGCTTTTTACCCAGCCTCGCTCGCCCTATTTCTATGGAAAGATAAGATTAAACAGAAAATATATTACGAAATCTTTTGCACCTATTACAGATTTAGAATCAGCAAAAGTGATGCTTTATTCATGGCAACGTGAGCTTTTAGCCAAAGATTTAGCGCCGACAAAAGTAATTACACCTAAGGAAAACTTTAAATCGAGATCTGAGTATGTTGAACATGTAGCCATAAAAAATGATTTCCAATTTCTAGATGTAGGTCGCTTTGATCCCAATAAAAAGAATATTGAGGAGCGCAAAATTAATTTTGTTGAGATTTACGGTGACTACAATCAACCTGAGGCTTCCAATCAATCTCATCGCTGTCTAGATTGTGGAAACCCATATTGTGAATGGAAGTGTCCAGTTCATAACTACATTCCTGACTGGCTAAAGTTAGTGAATGAGGGAAATATTCTAGAAGCAGCTGATCTATGCCATCAAACTAATTCACTCCCAGAAATGTGTGGCAGAGTTTGTCCACAAGATCGTCTATGCGAGGGAGCTTGCACGCTTAACGATGGCTTTGGAGCTGTAAGCATTGGTAATATTGAAAAATATATTACTGATAAGGCATTGGAAATGGGTTGGAAGCCAGACCTAAGAAATCGGAAATGGACCAAGAAGAAAGTTGCAATTGTTGGTGCCGGGCCAGCAGGCATTGGGTGTGCTGATATTTTAATTAGGGCCGGTATCAAATGTGATGTGTACGACAAGCAATCTGAAATTGGAGGATTGTTAACCTTTGGAATCCCTGAATTTAAGCTAGAAAAAAGTGTGGTACGTCGCAGAAGAAAAATTCTCGAAGAAATGGGAATTAAGTTTCACTTAAATAAGGAGGTTGGCAAAGATATTAGTTTTAAAAAGCTTCATGAAGGTTACGATGCTATATTTTTAGGAATGGGCACATACACTTCATTGGAAGGAGGCTTTCAAGGAGAAGATCTGCCTCAAGTGCATAAAGCGATAGACTATCTCATTGGCAATACCAATCATCTGCTCAAGGTAAAACAGGAACCGGTAGATTACATTAATCTGAAAGGAAAAAATGTTGTTGTATTAGGCGGGGGTGACACAGCAATGGATTGCAATAGAACTGCAATTAGACAGGGAGCAAATTCAGTTTCATGTTTATACAGAAGAGATGAACAAAATATGCCAGGCTCAAGAAGAGAGGTTGTTAATGCCCAAGAAGAAGGTGTGAAATTTGAATTTAATACTCAACCAATTGCGATTATTGGAAATGATAAAGTAGAAGGCGTAAAAACCATACAAACAAAATTAGGAGTACCGGATCAAAATGGACGTCGAGTTCCAGTTCCAATTCCGGGTAGCGAAAAAATCTATCCTGCAGATGAGGTCGTGATTGCATTTGGCTTTCGTGCAAGCCCTGCAGATTGGTTTAAAGATTTCAACATTAAAATTAATAATGCAGGTCTGGTCGAAGCACCAGAAAAACAAGAATTAAAATTCCAAACATCAAATCCAAAAATATTTTCTGGTGGAGATATGGTGAGAGGATCAGACTTAGTGGTAACCGCTATCTGGGAAGGGCGAGAAGCAGCCAAAAGTATCATACAATTCACCTCATAAATGAATAATTCCCCTTTTTTAAAAGCTCTTCGTCGCGAGCAAAATGATGTTCCGCCAATTTGGTTTATGCGTCAAGCTGGGAGATACCTTCCTGAGTATCAAAAAATAAGAAAGAATTATAAAAATTTTCTAGACATGTGCAAAGAACCGCGAACCTGTGCTGAACTTGCATTACAGCCGATAGAAAGATTTGATTTAGATGCATCTATATTATTTTCAGATATTCTGACTATTCCTGATGCATTTAATTTAGGTTTAGCATTTCATGAGGGAGAAGGCCCAAAGTTTAGCAATCCAATTTCAACTCCGCAGGATATTGCTAGGTTAGAAGATTTTGAGATTGAAAAATTGAGTTACGTTTACAAAGCTATAGAAGAGACTAAAAAGATTCTACCTGCAACTCTTCCTTTAATTGGATTTTGTGGCAGCCCTTGGACTTTAGCAGCCTATTCTATCGAGGGAGGAGGATCTAAAGATTTTGCAAAAACAAAAAAATTTATCTCTGATCACCCTGAAGCTGTTAAAGATTATTTAGAAATTATTACTGATGCTTGTTTTCAATATTTAAAACAACAAGTGTTATCAGGTGTGAATGCATTGCAAATTTTTGATTCTTGGGCAGATCTTTTAAATCCAAATGATTTAGAGACATACTCGTTGGAATATACGCGAAAGCTTGCACGAAAATTAAAACAAGATGTGGTGACATCCAATACTCCTATTATTCTGTTTGAAAAAGCGCCTCAAAAAAAAATCTCTGATATTTTATTTGAGGATTTGTCCTGCATAAGTCTTCATTGGAGCGAATCAATTGAAAGAGTTTCAGAAAATTTAAAAGGTCAATTTGCGATTCAAGGAAATTTAAATCCATCATTTTTACTGGAGTCTGATGAAATTATTCAAGCTGAAACTAAAAAGATTTGTGATGCAATGAAAAACTTTCCAGGATTTATTTTTAATTTAGGTCATGGAATTACGCCCGACATAAAACCTGAAAAAGTACAGGTCATGGTTGATGCGGTGAGAACTTAATTGAAGTATCCTTATATTTGAATCTACATTATTTTAAATAAATATGAAATCTAAATTATCTAAATTTACTTCTACAGAATCAGTATTTAGCAAAAGTCTCTCATGGACCACAATTGCCAGTGAGAAAGCCTTATTAGCGGCCATTGGAATTGCAACCTGCATTGCTTCTGCGCAATATTTATTTGGAATGTTGGTAGCAAGAGCTATTACGCTTCCTGACTTATTTATGCTGTTCATTTACGCAGAAATTATTGGAATGGTTGGGGCCTTTTATAGTACTAATAGAATCCCAGTGACTCTACCCATCATTATTGCCATTACAGCTTTATGTAGATTAATTATTATGCACAGCAAAGAAATGGATGCCCTTGTAGTTCTAGGTGAAGCAGGTGCAATTCTTATTTTATCAGGTGCGGCCTACGTGATGAGCATGAAAGACAAAGTGAGCCTAGAAAAGCTACAAATGATCAGCGATAAAGAGCCAACAAAAGATTAATCCCAAACTCTCATCAATCCCTCTTGTGAAGTAGAGGCAATTAGCTTTCCTGCTTTGGTGTAGATTGATCCGCGTGAAAACCCTCTTGCGTTACTCGAAACAGGGCTGTCAATTTGATATAACACCCAATCATTAAAATTCATTTTGGAATGAAACCACATGGCATGATCCAAGCTAGCACCTTGAAATTTTTTGGACATAAAATTCATCCCATGGGGATTGACTGCCGTGCCAAGAAGGCCCATATCGGAAACATACAAAAGAAGAGCTTGGTGAATTCTCTCGTCTGTGGGGAGTTTTCCAGCAGGCTTCATCCATGTATTTTTATAAGGTGGAGTTTTTTGTGGTTTTAAAAGATCTTGAAATTCTACCTGCCTCATTTCTATCTCTCTTTCCCGAAGCCACATTGGCAGATACTCCTTAGGAATTTGGCCTTTCATTTTATTTCTAATTTCCAATTCACTTTCAAGTCCTTCTGGGCCAGCGATATCACTCATTTTAATTTGATGACTGAGTCCTTTTTCTCTCTTTTGAAATGAAATGGAACTAGTAAATATAGCCTCTCCATTTTGTACAGCATTAACTCTTCTTGTAGTAAAACTTTTTCCATCTCGAATACGGTCAACTTCAAAAATGATATCTTGTTTAAAATCTCCAGGTCTTAAAAAATATGAATGAAAAGAATGAGCCATCCTTCCCTTTTCAACCGTTTGATATCCAGCGATCAGACACTGCGCCATGATTTGCCCACCAAAAATTCTCTTAAAACCTACGCTTTCTCCGTTCCAGGAAAAAAGGTCGCGATCAATTTTATTTAATTGAAATAAATTGAGGGTTTTGGTTAATGCTTTGGCCATAATTTTGCTTAGTAGGAATGTAAAAATCATCTTACATTGATTCAATTAAAACTAGAACTTTTGCCTTGCAAAAGTTAGCATAGTCCCTTAAAAAAATTATAAGTTACATCATGATTGATTCTGAAAGAATAAACTTGCCAAAATTACCTGATCAAAAAGTTCATGTTAAAAAAATATTTGGCATTGATTCAGATCTTACCGTTCTGGGATTTAAAGAAAAGACTGCTTGGGTTCCAGAAATTGATCCAACATATGTATTTGATAAAGATACTACATTATCTATTCTTGCAGGCTTTGAGCATGATCGCAGGGTCATGATTCAGGGTTATCATGGAACTGGAAAATCAACACACATAGAGCAAGTTGCTGCGAGACTAAATTGGCCTTGTGTCCGAATAAATCTTGATAGTCATATAAGTAGAATTGATTTGCTGGGAAAAGATGCCATTGTTTTAAAAGATGGAAAGCAGGTTACAGAATTTAAGGAAGGAATTTTACCGTGGTCAATTCAGAATCCAGTGGCTATAGTTTTTGATGAATACGATGCTGGGCGACCCGATGTTATGTTTGTAATTCAAAGAATTCTAGAGGTCGATGGAAAATTAACTTTGCTAGATCAAAATCAAGTAATCTCGCCTCACGCAAGCTTTAGGCTATTTGCTACGACCAATACAGTTGGAATGGGTGATGTAACAGGCCTCTATCACGGAACTCAACAAATTAATCAGGGTCAAATGGATCGTTGGCACATATTATCTACTCTTAATTACCTCGATAAGTCTCATGAACTGAATGTGATTTTGGGTAAAGTTCCCGAATTAAAAAATACAAAAGACAAGGCAATGGTCAAAAGTATGATTCAACTGGCTGATTTAACAAGACAAGGGTTTATAAATGAAGACATATCAAACCTTATGTCTCCAAGGACGGTCATTACTTGGGCGCAAAATTACATGATATTTAACGATATTAAACATTCCTTTAGATTAACGTTTTTAAACAAATGTGATGAGTCTGAAAGACCTATAGTGGCTGAGTATTTTCAACGCTGTTTTGGAGAAGACCTAACTGAGAGTCATAATCCTGAGCGCTAGATTATGAGCTGGATTAAGGATAGAGAGGAGTTTAAGCAAGCAGCTCTGTCTTCAGCTCGAGCAATTGCAAGAGACAAAGAACTCAATGGGAGCTCTCAAGCATCAAGTCGACCACCAACTTCAAAACAAATATCTTTAAATCATCCTCCCAGATCTTCTGCTCAGGTAAGCGCATGGAGGGGTGAGTCAGACTTTCAAACCTTTTGGCACAGCCTGCATAAAGACACAGGCGAACTCAAGATGCCAAAGCTGGCAAGGGATTTTTTTGCGGAATTAGAACTCTCTAGAGTAGAGATGGTCGGTGGTTCAGGCTTTCCTGGTGCTAAATCAAATATTCAAAATTATCTTGAAACCGAGGCAAAAAAAAATATAGACAATAAAGCTCCTGCTCTCAATCCTTTGGCTGTAAATCTTTGGCTTAAAAAAATCAATGGAGAAAACTTACCCCAAAATAGTGCGGAATTAGTCAGTTCTTTTCTGCAAGCCTCACCGGTCAATTTAAGTGATATTGGCAATCAACTGATACAGGCGCAAGATTCTCAGAGCAAGTTTCAATCTGCTGCATTAAGCCTTCTAAAAGATTTGGAGTTAATGCATGAAGCTCCCTCCCAAGGTGGAGAAGAAGCTAATGAAAATCAAGAAACCATTCAAGATGATCAGTCTGCTATGGAAGATTCAGATGAAGAGTCTCAGGATGGTGCTGAAACAGAAACAATGGAATCTCAGGCTGAGGGTCAGGTTGATGAAGAAAATGGAGAGCTTGAAGAAGCTCAGGTGCCTATTGATTCAACTTCCATTGACGAAGAAATAGATTTAACACGGAATTTTGATGAGGAATTAGATCAAACTATTCATGAAGATTATCAAATTTTTACCTCTCAATTTGATGAGGTTGTAAATGCTATAGATTTAGCTACACCAGAAGAGACTCAAAGACTTAGGCAGCAATTAGATCAGCTGATTTCTCCGCATCAAACAACAATTGGAAAGTTAGCCAATAGATTGCAAAGGTTGCTCCAGGCGCAACAAAATAGAAGCTGGCATTACAACTTAGAGGAAGGACTTTTAGATACAGCTCAACTTCATCGAATTATTTCTCGTCCAGGAGACCCTCTAAGCTTTAAGCAAGAAAGTGAAAGCAAATTTAAAGATACAGTTGTTTCTTTGTTAATAGACAGCTCCGGCTCAATGCGTGGACGCTCTATGACTCTGGCTGCAATTTGTGGTGACATTATTGGCAGTACACTTGAACGCTGTTATGTAAAGACTGAGTTACTTGGTTTTACTACCAAGCATTGGAAAGGTGGGGATTCAAGAAAAGCATGGGTCAATCAAGGCAGCCCACCGAACCCTGGAAGATTGAATGACTTGCGTCACATTGTCTTTAAATCTGCAGATGATAATTTTAGACGAGCCAGAAAAAGTTTTGGCATCATGTTAAGAGAGGGACTGTTAAAAGAGAATGTCGATGGAGAAGCATTAGCATGGGCGCATCAAAGACTTGCCAAAAGAACAGAAGAAAGAAAAATCTTAATTGTAATCTCCGACGGAGCGCCTGTTGATGACAGCACTTTATCGACTAATCATAGTAATTTTTTGGATAACCACTTGCGTCAAATGATAGACAGCATCGAGAATCAAAGCAATGTTGAGCTTTTAGCGATTGGAATTGGTCACGATGTAACAAAGTATTATGAGAAATCTATCACCATTAATAGGGCAGAAGAACTGGCTGAGGCTCTGCTGGAGAAACTAACCGAGCTTTTCAATAACTAAGAGTTAGTTTATAATTGATGCTTATGTATGCACTGTAAACATTACAGCGAAACAGGAAAATAAATGAAAATTACCACACAAAACGGACCTCCAACGGATATTTTAACTTTTGATAAGTTGGATGTAGAGAATGAATTAAACCTAACGCCAGACAATGTAGAAGATGTTGTTGAGATCTTTAAGACTCCATTGACTGGAGCATATAACTGGGATTATACAGTTTCTGATAACAGAATTAAAAAATTATATGAGCTTGGAAAAGAGCTGAACTGGAATGGGTCGATCGATCTTAATTGGGAATACAACCACCCTGCAGATGAGAAGCTTATTCAAGCAGATGAAGATTTGCCTCACGAGACACTTGCTGCATACGAAGCTCTTAGTGAAGAGGAGAAAATTGAATTTGATCGACATGACGTCGCTGAACTCTTGAGTCAATTTTTACATGGGGAACAAGGAGCACTTCTTGTTGCTTCTCAGCTGACATCATGTGCCCCCACATACAATGCTAAGCTTTATGCTGCATCCCAAACATTTGATGAAGCAAGGCACGTTGAAGTGTTCAATCGTTATCTTCAAGAAAAGATTGGCATGCACTACCCCATCAATCCAAACTTAAAACTGTTGTTAGATAAAATTCTTACAGATGAGCGCTGGGATCTGAAATTCATTGGAATGCAAATTGTTATTGAGGGTCTTGCATTAGCAGCCTTCCAGATGCTTAAAGGCTTATCGAAAGACCCACTATTAACTCAACTACTTCATTACGTCATCAGAGATGAAGCCAGGCATGTCACATTTGGAATCAACTACTTAGAAGACTTTATTAAGACCTTAACTCCTGAAGAAATAGAAGACAGGGCAGAGTTTGCATACGAAGCATGTGTGATCTCAAGAGAAAGACTGATTAACACAAAGGCTATGCAGAAATATCTGAAAATGACTGAAGATGAGGCCAGAGAGTTTGCACTATCAACTTCAGCGAACGCTACCTTTAGAAATTTCCTCTTTTCAAGAATTATGCCAAATCTATCTAGAATAGGTTTGTTGACAGACAAAGTCAGGCCTAAGTTTGAAGCATTGGGGCTATTAGAATACGAAGATGCTCCTGATGATTTTGAATGTGATTGGAAAGAACTTGAGAAACCCTTAGAACAGTTTGGCGAAATTCCACAAGCTAGCTAAGCAGGCTTTTTTACTGCCTCTCTTTTTAAGTGCGCCCGTTTTTGCGGCCGTTCAAATAATCCAGCCCTCGTTAAATGCCTATGAAGAAATTCAAGAAGCTCTAATATTGGCAGAACCTGGAGATATTATTCGTCTAACCTCGGGAACTTATAACCTTGAAGACTCTCTCTCTTTGGATGTTGATAATGTTCAAATTGAAGGCGAAGGGATGAATCAAACCATTCTAAACTTTAAAAACCAGAAGTCTGGAGCCCAAGGGCTCAGCGTAACCTCAGATAACGTAACACTTCAAGATTTCTCAGTACAAGATGCTAAGGGCGATGCCATCAAAGTAAAAGGTGTTACCAACATAAAATTTTTAAGAGTCAAAACTGAATGGACGGACGGACCCAAATCTGAAAATGGCGCTTATGGGCTCTACCCCGTTGAATCAAAAAATGTATTGATTGATGGGTGTGTTGCAATCGGAGCTTCAGATGCAGGTATCTATGTTGGTCAATCACAAAATATTATTGTTCGAAATAGCCGAGCAGAATTCAATGTAGCAGGAATTGAAATTGAGAACTCCTACTACGCTGACGTTTATAACAATGTGGCAACAAATAATACTGGGGGTATTCTAGTTTTTGACCTCCCTAGCCTGCCGCAACAAGGTGGTCATCATGTAAGAGTTTTTAACAATAAGTCAGTGGGCAACAACACGGATAATTTTGCACCTGAAGGCAATATTGTGGGAGAAGTTCCCCGCGGGACTGGTATTATAATTCAAGCTAATTCAGACGTAGAAATCTTTAATAACATTATTGGCGATAATGACACTGTAAATATTGCAGTGGTTACGTATGGCAATGATACCGATGATGAAGAGTACTATCCGCATCCAAAATCCATTCAAATTCATGGCAATGAGTTTGGGCCAACTGGCTATAACCCAGATACAAGCAAGGGTGAGCTCGCTCAAATACTCTTTGATCTCTCTGGTGGTGATATGCCTGATATTTTTTGGGATGGCTTGGTGCCATTATCTCAATTAGTTTTTGGCCAGCCTGACAATGAAAGAATGATTATTAGCAATAATGGAGATGCAACTATCCTAGCTCTTGATCCAATTAAATACCTTCTACCATTTTTTGATCCAGCGATTTTAAACATTAAAGCCTTCGAAGGAACAATTCAGCCTCTGTCGCCAGTAGAGTTTGATGAAAATTTTTAATAAGCCTCAATTCCTTTTTTTATTAGCGCTGTTCTTCTTAGTGCCAATAAATGCGTCTGTAAATTCTGCATTATTATCATCTAACGCGCCTCCAAAATATTTATCAGAGTTTGGTTTCTTTCAGGACATGCAAAATCAAATGCCGTCTGAAGAAGTGCATCCATACTCTCTTGTAAATCCATTATTTTCTGATTACACGGATAAATTAAGGTTTGTGTATGTTCCAGAAGGTCAAAAGCTTACGTATGAAGAAGATAAGGTCTTTCAATTTCCTGTGGGCTCTACGCTAATTAAAACCTTTGCGTATCTGAATACACAAGGAGAGATGGATGCACAACTGCTGGAAACAAGATTACTTATTAATACCTCAGAGGGATGGAAAGCAATAAGCTATGTATGGAACCAAGATCAAACAGATGCCAAGCGAGCAGTTGCAGGGGCAACTATTCCAACAACTTTTATTAACTCAGTAGGAGCAAAGGTTGATGTTAGATACAGGGCACCAAATCAAAATCAGTGCAAAGAATGCCATCAAGTGAATCAGGTAATGACGCCAATTGGCCCAAAAGCAAGAAACATGAATAAAAATGTAGGCTATACAAGTGGTGATATGAACCAATTATTGTATTGGGCTGCTCAAGGTTGGATTGAGAGCAAGCTGAATGTTGATTTAATGCAAGGCTATGAAAATGAAAGTGTTAGCATCGATGAGAGAGCAAGAGCTTATCTGGATATTAATTGTGGCCACTGCCATATTCCAGGAGGTTCTGCTGATACCACGGGACTGTACTTAAATCTGACCGAAGAAACCAAAGAGCATTTAGGTATCTTTAAAAAACCAGTGGCGGCAGGAAGAGCTAGTGGGAATCTCAAATATTCTATTGTTCCTGGGAAATCAAATAAATCTATCATGATCCATCGCATGGATTCTCTTGATCCAGGAATTATGATGCCAGAATCTGGAAGAGCGCTTGCTGACGACAAAGGAATAAAACTTATCTCCGATTGGATTAATCAGTTATAGCCTTTAAATTTGTCTATCAGGCCTTATCTAATTCATAATAGCTTTTTATAGGAGATAATCGATGTCAAGACATTCAGCAATAAATAGATTTGGAAGATCCTCAAACCCAGCATTTTCTAGAGGTTTTGAAGGTCATACGGAAAGTTTACCTTTAAGTGAAAGAATGACTCTTGATGGTGCGGTAAATAAGACAGGGATCTTATTATCTTTGTGCTTTGCAGGGTCTGCTATTGGCTGGAATATTCCAGCTCTAATGTTTCCATCGGCAATTGTAGGATTTATTCTTGCCATGGTTACGATATTTAGAAGCAAAGAAAAAGCTGGCTCTACTGCACCTTTATATGCATTATCACAAGGAATTTTTCTTGGCGGCATAACGCTAATGTACGAAAACATGTTTGATGGCATTGCCATTCAAGCCATAGGACTTACTTTTGGCATTCTTGCCTCTTTGTTAGTTTGCTACAAAAGTGGATTAATCAAACCAACAGAAAATTTTAGACTAATGATTGCAGCAGGCATTGGAGGTATTTTTATCCTTTACATGGTTAGTTTTATTATGAGCTTTTTTGGAAGTGGCATAAGTCTTCTTTCGCCAACCAATGGTTCATTAATGAGCATTGGTCTGTCTCTAGGCATTGTTTGCTTTGCCTCGCTATCCTTGGTTTTAGATTTTGATTTCATTGAACAGGGTGCAGAAGATGGCCTGCCAAAATACATGGAATGGTACGGAGCTTTTTCATTAATGGTTACACTGATATGGCTGTATTTGGAGATTCTCAGGCTTTTATCAAAAATGAGGAGCAGGTAAGAAGAGAATGAATACAATTTTCTTTAGCGTATTAGCGATTTTTTCTTTATTTGTATTTATGAATCTTGGGAAGATTAAAGCTTCCAAAAAGCAGACTGATAGAGACGATCGAATTAATAGATTTGGATCTAAGAAAGCTCGTGGCGGACAAAAAAAAACTCATTCAACAATTATTGAGGGAGAATCTGAGGTAATAGATGATGAAGATAAGAAGTAAATTTTTTCTTTTTTTAATATTCGCAGGTTTTATAAATCTTTCTTTCGCAGCAATAGATCAATCAAAAGGGT
>ERZ887830.173-NODE-173-length-43063-cov-20.959240_pt1 | contig 43063 bp, 57 predicted proteins | sample MGYA00521101_ERZ887830 | MGnify/ENA primary metagenome ERZ887830 (study PRJEB32303, sample SAMEA104408592) | aquatic metagenome | biome: Marine water; feature: Pelagic; material: water | place: Baltic Sea | collected 2014-06-05T16:38:00 | depth 1,762 m ... | reverse complement strand
ATACACACTGGAATGTGATATAAATGATTTTAATGGAATTGTAAAAAATGACAACACCAAAGTGGATTAAATTAAAATTTAAAAACAATCTGTCTGTCGAAATTGAACTTCTACAAAATGAATTTGTGGACTCTTGGTATCGTGCTTTTATTAATAATCAACATATTGCTAGATGGACAAGAGATCAAGCAATATTATTACATAACGGTGACCATACTCCCAATTATACTGAACATGCTAAGATCCTGGTCGATAATATCAATGCAGCAATACGAACCATAGAAAAAATTTCAGGCAAAAAATGGATAGGCTATGCTTACATTGGTATGTCATGGGAAAAAACTAACTATCTACACCGTGGATTTACGACAAGTATGATTACGAAATATAAAACTCCATATTTAAGTAAAAAGTTACAAAAAGATATCTTAGATATGAAGAAAAATGGAGCAACACATTATCAAATTTCTGATTTTATTATAAATCATCCAACACTTGAAGATTTTTATCAACTATCGAACGATAATAATGATGAATTTTTTAATGCGTTAGAGAAAATAAATTCATATATACATTTTTACGAATCCTCGTATCTACGTTCTTCCAGAGCAAATGAACTTGATAGAAACAATGGTTGTTTAGTATTTGATATTGATGGCAAAACGGTAGATGGCGGATGCCAAGAGAACTTTTATGAAGAAATGGTGCAACCAGATTTCTCACAATTTTCATTTCAAGGTTCTGAATATAATGTTTATGCTCTTAAAAAGATTTTAGGAAAAGATTATCTAACTGCATATTTTCAATTTGATGATCCTACTGCCTGGGATATTAGTAATATGATGATAATTGATGGAACATTTGAAATAGACTATAATGATAATTATAATTATCTCTATAATAGTACTGGGTTTAATCACTGGATTGAACATTTTGAGTTACAAAACAGAAACATATTCAGTAACTATCAGATAGGAAAAGTAATAAATCAAGAATTTTTAACTACAATTAAAAGTATGCAACCAGTGAATATTGTCAATAATAATATTGAAACGGTGCATCGTATATCAGAAACGCATTCTTTGGGTGTTAATTGGGATATTATATCTATTGAATCAGAAGATGGTGTTATTTTGTAAGAAAAGAAAGAATCTAATGATAAAGAATTATGACGATACTTGGCAGTTTTATATAAGACAACTTCAGTTTACTAGCCGCCGTGGTGATTATATGCCATACTTTATGAATACAAGTTTGTACAACTTTATTGAAAGTTGTGATGATACTATTCTAGATATCGGCTGTGGTGAAAACAATCTAAAGCTATTTTATCCCAATATACATGGTGTTGACCGAACACTGGAAGCAGACACATTTGCGTATGTGGATGATGAAGAGTTTACAACTCTAGAGGAATTTAAGTACGGGATCGCAGTAAACAGTTTACATTTTGGAAACATACATAAAAATCTAGAACATGCGTTATCCAAGTGCAACAAAATGTGGATTAGTTTTAATGAAAATCAGCCTATTGGTGAATGGAAAAATATTGAAACTTGGCAACAATATGGCAATGTAGAATATTTTTGGCATGGACAGAAAGAAGACACACGACATGAAATATACAGACATCTTAAAGATGACCAATTATACTGGTATCTAGCTGAGTTAAATAACAGAACAATCGAACAAGACGTAGACACGGTGTATCAGAATACAGTACATCGTGATCCGTTTTTTGGTGTAGTTAGAGTGATAATAGAAAGAAACTAACATGTATGATAGAGTTATAAATTTCGGATGTAGTCACGCCTTTGGCGCTGAGATATCTGATGTTTTCTTAACACATAGACCGATGATAAATATGTTTAGCCCAATGAAAGAATGGGACATTTAGACGATCATGCCCACAATGTGTTAGCAGAACAAATTATTAATATGATATCAACACAGAAAATAACTGATAATTAAATGAATGATTCAAAACTGATATTCTTTACAGGTGTACCTGGATCTCGCTGGAGTGGTATTGCTAGAGAGATAAAACAAGATAATAGATACGATACTAGTGATAGAGCACCTCACAGAGTTTATAAACATAATGATTTTGCTGGTCACAAAGAGAGTTACTTTGGCACAGGAATGGAGTTTCCGGTGGATCTTAGTATAGAAAACTTACTAGCACCTTTTAATAGCACGGGCATTAAGTTATTAATGAGTCATGAATGGCCTTATTACTTCGACCAAATAATTGAACAATATCCACATGCTGATATACAATTAGTATACAGACCAAATGATGCTAGTTTAAAGTGGTGGCTAGAAGCAGGTGGATTCGGTATAACTTATCCTAACTATGAATGGTATGTAGATGTTGTCGGCATGAAGAAAGAAATTGAACAACAGAACAAATTAATACTTGACTTTGCGCAGAAACATATGCTACAATGGACACAACATGCCAACTTTAGTGATATATTTATAACAAAATATATTAATTGTCAACGGAACTAAATGAACTTAAAAATATTAAATGAATTAGATAGAATTCTAAAAAGTAATCCTAGATTGCAATCTGATACATATACATTTTGTCAGGTTATTAATGGTGTGTTTAATATTAATCTAACTAAAATAAATAATATCGAAATTCATGAATTAGCAGAACAGATTGATAGAGAAGTATTAAAAAACTACTTTAGTAAAGTATGGCAACCAGAAACAAAAAAGTTCAAGTATAGTGGTCTTGCAATTATTGATGAAGTTAATAGTATGAATCCTAGCACCGTCATTGATATTGGATGTGGATATAATGAGTTTAAAGGCAAGATTAAAAACTTAACTGGCATTGATCCATACAATGACAGAGCGGATATATGTATTCATACACTGGATTATAAACCAGATGTTCAGTACGATGTTGCTATTTGTTTGGGTAGTATTAATTTCGGTAGTAGCGAAAAGATAATAAAAGAACTTGAAAATGTAGTGAGAATAGTCAGAAGTGGTGGCTTCTTATATTTCAGAGTTAATCCAGGTATACAACATACAAAATCAGAAGCCAGATGGATTAACTTTTATGACTGGGATCCTATCTTTATATCTAATGTTGCTGAATGGCTTAACTGCGATGTCATAAAATTACGCCAAGATGATAATGATAGATTTTATTTTGTGTTGCGTAAAAAATAATATGCGTATATAAAAGATAAATAAAAGTAATACGGATTCGTATTATTATCATGTATTGCAGAGTTGCAACCGCATGTCTTAAATCTTAAAAATAATTTTTAAAGGATAGGACTATGGAAGTAATTCTGCAGTTGATAGATGAAAACTCTCAATATTTTTTAGTGCTGATGCTAGGAGTCTTTTATGGCTTCTTCGTTGGTCTCATACCTGTTGCAGGAGCAACAACTGGCCTGATAGCAGTTTATAGTTTTGTAAGCTACTTTCATGATCCATATATGTTGGTCGTGTTTACCACTGCCGTTGTAGTTACCAGCAGTATCGGAGATACATTCTGCGGAGTTGTAATGAATGTTCCCGGTGCTGGTGGAGCTGCTGCAACTATGGTAGACGGCTTTCCGATGTCACGCCGCGGTGAAGCAGCACGGGCTTTGAGTGCTGCAATATCAACATCGTGGGTCAATGGTCTCATTTGGGGATTACTGGTATTTTTGTTTCTGCCTTATTATACTAAAATTGTTCTATATTTTGGCACAGCAGAAATGTTTAGTTTTCTTATATTTGCTATGACATGTGTTATCTTTATTAGCAGTAAGTATTGGGTACGAGGTATCTTTGCTCTTGTAGCGGGTGTTGTACTCGGTCTAGTAGGCATGGATCCCGACACTGCAGCACAGCGTTGGATTACAGTTATTCCAAATTTTGACTTTGATACATGGCGTGTTTATTTCACAGACTGGGAATATATCGAAGACGGCATACAAATGATTCCTGTAATGGCAGGTGTACTAGCGTTTCCTGAATTGGTAACTGCATACAGAATGAAGTCAGAAAAAATCACACTAACAAAAAAAGATATTCGTGGGCAACTTTGGCAGGGTGTTAAAGATACATGGAAATATAAATGGGACGGATTGCGCGGTGGTTTCATCGGTGGCTTTGTTGGACTAGTACCAGGTATAGGTGGCAACATTGCAGACTGGTTTGCTTATAGTCAAACAGTTGCACTATCACGAAAAAAATCAAAAGGCGACGAAGACAATCACAACGGCGAAGGATATCCAGTAGGACAAGGTAATGTACAGGGTGTAATTGGATGCGAAGGTGCTAATAATGCACAGAAAGCAACCAGTTATGTTCCTACTATTTTGTTTGGAATTCCGGGAGCACCGTTTGAAGTAATTGTTATGGGTCTACTTATGTATGTTGGGCTTGAACTAGGTTCACCCGCAGTATTAGCAGATGGTATATTCTTCGATCATCTTCTCAGCAGTTATCTATGGAGTTTGATAATTATTTTGCCGATTAGTTACGGATTTATTCGTTACGCAGTATACATTACCAATATTCCATTCAAATTTTACTTCTGGCCAATCGTGGCAAGTCTAATATGGACTACATCACAGTACACAGGATTGTTTGACGATTATCTTATGTTTGCTATGTGTTGTGTGTTTGGACTAGCAATGAAGTATTTTAAATTCAGTCGTATAAGTTTTCTAATTGGATTTATTTTATCACATAGACTTGAAGCAAGTTGGGTACAGTTCAACACATTCGGTTACGGGTGGGAAGACCTACTACTTGACCCATTTCCAGCAACACTTATTATGTTAGCAATTGTGGCTGCGATATGGGGAATATTTTTTAATAAAGCAAAAATTGATTTCGTATAGGAGACAAAAATGAAAATCAAATTACTAACAGGTGCTATAGCAGCACTAGCAATTACAGCAACTTCTGCACTATCAGACATTACTGTTGTCAACCCTCAAAAACCAGGCGGTGGCACAACTGTGTGGACAGAAATTATCATGAAGGAACTAGAGAAACATTTAGGCGAACGGATTGTTATTCGCAACATTCCAGGTGCACGGGACATTCCAGGTATCAACAAATTTCACAACGATCTTCGCTTTGATGAAAATACAATCGTTGTAACACATGGCGGCAATGGCGTATCGTTCTTGCAAGAAGAAGTTGACTACAACTATGCTGAATATGATTCAATTGGTCTTATGAACTTGAACATTATTATGGGCAAAGTCAAAGGTGCAGATATGGATAAAGCAATCTTTGCCGGTACAAGTGGTGCTGTTCCAGAAGCATTTGCGATGACAATGATGACATGTGGTCCAGACAAATCAGTTGAGGAGTATATTACTTGCTTTAGTGAAAACTTTAGATGGGTTAAAGGCATGAGTGGCGGTGAGCGCCGTTTAGCATTTAAACGAGGTGACTTAACAGGTTCGCGTGAAAACCCAGCTACATACCAAATCCACATTGCACCAGATGAAAACGCAGAACTTTGGTTTCATCATGGTTTGCTTGACCCAACCACCGGCAAGCACGTTGATGATCCAAACTTTCCAGGTTATCAGTTTGAAATCATGTTTAAAGAGCGTTGGGGTGTAGAAGCAAGCGGCGAGTTTTATGACGCATACAAACTGGTAAAAAGTTTCCGTGATGGTCTACAAAAAGCAATCTGGGTCAACAAAGGTAATCCAGAATTGCGTGATCGCTTAGTAGCAGCAATGAACAAAATGGCGAACGACCCAGAGTCAATGGCAATCATTGAAGCGAAAAACGGCAAGTACGAATGGTTTATTGGTGAGCGTGGTGACCAGATGCGTGACACACTAATGACATTTATCACCGAAGATGCACTACGCAACTTGGTGAAATTCAACAAAGAAGCATTGGGACTTAACTCAATACTCAAAGAAAATCTATTTCCATAATATTGTAAATAGATAATTAATAGTAGGGGAGATTCTCCCCTACTATTTCAGCTTTTAAAGGAATCGCAATGGAAAGCAATTGGGAAAAAACAGCACCACGTAATAACTATCATTACGACCCGTTTAAGAATGATCCAGCATATGACTGTATGCGATATGTAGGTAAGTTTACCGGAGACTGGAAAGAAGCACTGGACAGAACAGTAGAAAAAAGTAATGATATTACTTGGCGTACACGCAATCCAATTGATAACCCAAACGGCAGTGAAGACATTGAAGCAGAAGAACTAGATTTGATCAATACTGGTGCGCCTGCTGACTTGGTTTTAACCAAACTAGACTATGCTATTGAACCTGTTTTTCAGCGCATGACCGATGCGCTACACTTACTACCCGGCGATGATAGAGATGTACAGCGTCGAGTTCATGTACAGATGCCAGGACAAGTATGGAACTTACATGTTGATAAGTTGGAAAAATGGAACAAAGCAGATCCTAAGAGTGTATATCGTTTCATGGTTATGCTCAACGATTGGGAACCAGGGCACTTCTTACAGTACGGAAACAAAGTACACACAGGATATCGTGCCGGTGAGATTTACAGTTTTGATTGGTTTAATTCTCCACACTGTACAGCAAACGCAGGACGTGGACCAAGATGTACATTGCTAGTAACAGGTGTAGCAACACAAGAAATGCACATGCTGTTCTCACATTACGACCTTCAAATACCAGTATGAAAACTTTAATCATTGGCGTAGGTCCACAAGGCAGCGGTAATCATTTGTACGCTAAAATATTTGGCAGCAATCCTCAAGTGTTTGCTTGGAATAGTCTCCAGCACAAGTACTGGGAAGGGCACGATATGGAGCCTTTTGCAGACTGTTGGGAAAACCCTGACTTACTAGTAGAATTTGACACTAGTACTCACGATTATTATTATACCAGCATGGGCTGTCCTTATGTGTATGACGGCGAAACACGTATACCAAAATTCAGTGAATTTGATAAAGTAGCCCGCACAGTATTTGATTGTGTAAAATATATGATAATTGGCAGGGATCGCAATATACTGGAACACCAACAACAGCGTGTAAGAAATAGACACAGTACACCTGACTTCTTACAGCAGTTAGATTTCTTTATGGACAAGAACCCAGTGTTTGTTAGTCAAGAGTTACTTTACTTGTACGGCTTGCCCTATATACACAACATCGAATCACAATTGGAAATACCTAAAAATACAAACATTGATAAGATCAACAAAATACTCAGCGATGATCAAAATCGCAAATATATGAATTATGTCGAACACACAGAACTCGACGAGTTAATTAAACTTGCTAGTACTGCCAGGGGAGCCTTATGATTGTAAAATCAATATTTTTACCAGATAATGAAAATATATATCATGACTTTAATAATTGGATTTTACAACCTAGTCCTGTATATCATCGAAAGATAGCACATCATTTTTCTAATTGTATTGATTTATAAATTCTTATTACTTCACGTAATTCAATGGATAATTAACAGTAGGGGAGATAATCTCTCCTACTATTTCAGATTTAAAAGGAACTACAAATGAAGTTTGAACTGTACGCACGTGGAATATATCCAGATTTTGGAAGAAAAGTAACGAGCAAAGATATATTAATAGAACAAAAGACACGACATGGTAAGTTTAATTCTCATAAACGGGAAGAGAAAACTATCGAATCTGTTCTGAAACATAAACACTCACATACAGATAAATTGAAAGAAATTTTTACAATTGGCATTGACAACTACACTGTAGATGAATTTTGTAAATGGAAATATAGTTACAATAATTATGACTTCCGAAGCAGTTTCGATTATACAAAAAATAATACACAAAATGAAATATGGTGCTTTGGTTGTAGTTTTACTGAAGGTAAAGGGGTACCTGAAAATAGAAGATGGACAAATCAATTACAGAACTATACGGAACGAAAAGTAATTAATTATGGACTTAGTGGTACTGGTATAAACACTGCTTATAGAATTTTATTAAATTGGATAAAACATGTTGATTACCCTCCTAGTGATATTATAAATCTTGGATTCATTGAGGGAAGAGCGGAACATAAAAGAACGTATGATGGAAATACTTTTTATAGACCATTAATGATCAATACATTGGATGAACTAAAGAAACGCAATAATGATTTGGGAACACTGAAATTTAAAATAAGTGAACATGGATATTCTTTTAAAGAAATTCAAACGTACTTGTTACAAGAATCTGACAAGGATGATTTTTATCATAATAGTATAAAAGATATATGCAGGAATTATAATATTAACTATCATATAGAAAAGCCATGGTTTATTGACGCTAGTGAACCTTTTCATAAATATGGGGTTGGTAGAGATATTGTTCCTCTGAATTTAAATTCTGATATATCAATCAATGATATATTTTTACCAGGCAATGAAAGTATATATCGTGACTTTAATAATTGGTCGCTACACCCTAGTCCTGTCTATCATCGAAAGATAGCAAATCACTTTTATAACTGCATTACTTCACATAGTTCAAACGAGTCTCTTTAATATCAGAATTGTCCCAAACAGTGCCGCAATCTTTAACTTTTGCAGTGATACTAAAAATTCCAGTCATTTCTGATAAATCATCTTTGGTAGTAAAGAATGAAACGCGATTACCATCGGAAGTAATAGCATTTACATTCCATCCAGCCCATGCAGTTGCCTGACGTTTGGAAATAATTTCAATATCTAAAGTAACTTTATCACCTTTACTTCCAACGTATTCAGAACCAACTGAACGTTCTTCTAATTCTTTTTTATTAGTATCACGTTTTACATATTCAGGAATAAAAGCGATTACACCCATATGCTTTTGAATATATAATTCATCATCATTTTCTGCCAAAAATTCATGAATACTGGTTTCAAAATCGTTCATATTATCACCGAGAACTTTGAACATAAATTCCATATTCAGATTATCAAGCATTGATTGTGCGGCATTCAATAACTCAGTATCTTCTAGAATATTTGGAACTACCTCTTCTAATGTTTGAATAACATGTCGATTACTTTCTTTAATACGTGTGTACCGTTGGACTTTTTCACCATCTTCGATTCTAGTAACAAAGTCAGACTTTCCACCTCGTTTTAAATATTCGCCGTTAATACGTTGTGCTGCAATGGCCAAAGCAAGAACTTCTTGTTTTGTTTTTGGTTTAATATAAGCACCATTTTCTTTTAATTCTGGATTACAAAACTTGATAGGATCAATCATTGAATCTTCCAATTATAAAGGTCGTTTATTTTATTAAGATTGTTCATTATTTATCCTTTTTAATTTCGTTGTGATACGCTTTATTTTTTGCACATGTTTTTATACATCCAGGTAAATGTAAATCATTATAAGGATGCCAACTTTCTACTAATAATTTTTTATACCACGGATGTTCTAGAACTTCATCTATGCTTTTATCTTTTAAACTATTCCACTCATTACCTTGTGTTGCTAATTTTTCTAACATTTTATCATTGTTGTATAAAGTATTATCCCAAAGAAAACAACATGGCCATAAAGTTAGGTCATTTGCTATAAAAATTTCGCCTTCGTGTATATATTTACAAATAATACTATTAGTTACAGTTGAGATCTTTTCTTCATCAACTCTTGTGCGTTGATATTCTTCAATAAAATTATCTAATTCTTTGACTACATCTACTTTACTATGTTGTTTTCTACCTGTTGTGGTAATTGTTTTTTCTATTTTCTTATTTTTCTTACCTAATTTAACAAGCCAATCATACTCACTATTACGCATACCGGTACGAATACCAAAATTAAAACCTAAAGATTCTGCATGTTTTCTGGCAGTTTCAAGTTCATGTTCGTTATGATCAAATACAATATATATCCACCCTGCTGAATCACTTGCCGCTGTGTTTGCAAAAGCTTCCATATTGCGTTTTACAACATTCCATTTTGTATTTACACGATATATGTGATTTGTTTCTTTGTGTCCGTCTACACAAAAATGAATATGTAACCTACCAGGATTTTCTGCTGAAATGCGTCCTAATTCTTCCCACCATTCAACAGTATTGTATCCTCCGTTTGTACTATACTGTACATAGCCGCCGCAGCTAATAAGATATCTAGTCATTTCTAAACAATCAGGATTTACAATAGGGTCACCTAATACTCCGCAAAATTTGAATTTTACTCCTGAATAGTCATCCACTGGAAATAGTCTTTGTAAATCTTGCAATGAAAAACTATTTACTACTAATTTATCTATGTTTATTGTTCTAGAACAACCCGGACACGCTGCATTACAATCGCTTGTAATTTCAAGCTCGACTTTTTTTAAATCTTTTAACATTATTTAATAGGATCAATCATTGAATCTTCTCCACCATATCAGCCGCACGATCAAAATATTCAGAATATGTTTCTCCGTCTAAGAGAACTTGCCACTTTTCGAAAAGATCACTATCGACAAAATTCCAATTAATTTCACCGCTTTCTTTTTTGTTTTCTGGGATATAGGTTAGATTAATCATATCATTGCAAAACCAAGCGAATGTAGCATCCATTATACTGCCTCCACTTTGTAACTACGAACTTCAGCCCATTCACCACTGTTACTAAGACTAGAATGTAATGAACGTGCATTTTCATATGTCAAACCACTGACATGCATACTGTCTGCATTTTCACCAAAGTTCTTCGCTGCTACTGACCACATAATGTTCTCCTTAACTATCTAACTTATACATTCTTTATATAGTGATTCGCAATGATTGTCAAGATTTAATACAACCATTCCTGTAGTTTTTCGTAAACAAACGAATAGTCATTGTTGATTACGTCAAGTTCTTCTTCTGTGGCTTCAACGCCATTGATAACAGCAGATTCAATATACGCATCGCAGAACTTAGGATAGTCTGCCATGTCAACACCTTCAAATTCGATATCAGTTACTTTTGTGAAATCTATAATATTCATATTATCTTCTCTTTCTTTTGATTACTTAATTAGTATAAAGTGATTCGCCGGGGTTGTCAACTATATTTTTCTACATGAACAACAAATCCAACTTGACGATTTGGATCGTCAGCGGCATGGCCACTATCGTGCGCAAATGGTCCACGGACGTGGGTGTCACGATCTGGCCGTCCAGTTTCTTTTGTATTGAAACCTTTGATATACGAAAGAGCCTCTTCTTTTGTTTTGAAGAAATAACTGTTTTTCTTGTGCATGATGATTTCCTATCTAACTTATACATTCTTTATAAAGTGATTCGTCTATAATGTCAACCTTTTTCTCAAGATAAATAACTACGAATATAATAAAGAAGGATGTATAAAAAATGTTATATGCGAATGGATGTAGTTTTACATATGGTACTGGACTAGCAAATAAAGAAACTGCTTGGCCATATGAATTGGCTGAACTATTAGGATTTGATAGACAAGAGACAAAGACCGAAGCGGATCGAGGAGTTTCTAATTTTTATATTGTTCGTACAGCAATTAAAACAATAAGTGATATGCTTGCCAATGGTGAACGTCCATTTGTTGCAATTGGATTAACAACTCCAAATAGAAAAGAACATTTTATTGAAGACAAAAACTTATTGATACATAATATACCTGCGATTGAATATCATGGTAATATAAGACTTGATGCTAATACAAATGATGATTTGAAGAAACTAAATGAATTATATATGAAGCATTTCTGGTCACCGGTGTATGATTTTCATCAATATCTTATCAATGTTATTACACTTCAGAACTTTTTAAAAAATGCAGAACTAGAATATGTATTATTTAACTCTTTAAATCTAACTCCTAATCTGATTGATCCCACCAAATTTTCAGAAATATGCAAGACCTATGAGATGGAAAATGTTATGAAACAAATTGATATGCGATATCTATACGAAGATCAGACATTTTTTACTTATATGTATGATTCGAATCTATATTATGACATAGAGGGAGATGAAAAATTTTTACATCCTAATGATGTAGCACATAAAGATTGGGCTAAAATTATATTCGATGATATTGAACGTACAAGATCGGGAAATGGATAATGTATATATATTGTATATCTGATGGAGCAGAATTGTGTAAATTTGGATTTAGTAATAATCCAGAAAAAAGACTTAAAGCACTACAAACTGGAAATGCAAAAAAACTCAATATTATTGAAACAATTCATATAGATGGTGATGTTGTTAAATTGGAGAAAAAACTACACCGGGAATATGCACATCGTCGCGTACATGGTGAATGGTTTAATGCTACTCCAGAAGAAGGAAAAAATATGTTAACATGGTTTGAAATACATTATATTAATTGAGAACTATGATGGGAATTAAGACTATTTTTGAAATATTAGATGCGTGGCATACTGAACGCAAGAGACACGATGACAAAACGTTTAAGCAATGGCTCAAACATGTCGGTGGATTGTGGACATCTAAAGAAGAATGGAAAAAAATAGGCAGATTAGAAACTTGGAAGCCAGTAGTTGAAGATACTGGAAAAGGTATAGGCAAAATGTTTATAATAAAAGTTCTCACTGTAATAATATTAATAATACTAGTAAATTTAGGAATAGAATAAGAATGAAAAAAATATGGCAAATAATAATTTATCCTTATACATTGTATAAAGAGAAAAAACTATTAAAAAAACGTTTAGCAGAACTACGTAAGCGTGATCCGTTTATATATAAATGATTGTATTAGGTATATCAGGTGCATTAAACCATGATGCTGCGGTCAGCGTCATTAAAGACAGCGAAATTTTATTCGCTAGTCATAGTGAACGATATTCTAAAATTAAAAATGATCCTAACTTGAATGCAGAAATAATTCAAGAAGCCCTCTCGTATGGTACGCCTGATGTAATCGCGTGGTATGAACGTCCATATGTAAAAAAGTGGAGACAACTTAATGCAGGACAATATAGTTTAGTATTTGACAAAGAAGAAATTCCAAAACGTTATTTAAAAAAATTTCCTGAACTTAATGGTATTAAGATTAAATATCAATCGCATCATTACACACATGCGGCCAGTGGCTATTTCACTAGTGGATTTGATAATGCAGCAGTTGTCGTGATTGACAGTATAGGTGAATTTGATACTCTTACTATTTGGAATGGTGAGAATGACAGGCTATTTAGAAAGTACGAACAGTATTATCCTAATTCGGTTGGACTATTCTATAGTGCAATGACACAGCGTTTAGGACTAAAGCCACAGGAAGATGAATATATTCTAATGGGCATGGCAGCATATGGTAATCCACATAGAGAATATCAAGGTAAAACTTTAGTATCACATTTAATAGATGAGATTGGTATTATACAAAATGACCATCGTGCGCAATTTTTTAAGATTGTATCTTTTAGAAAAAATTTACATAGAGGATGTAAGTGTTTACTGCCAGAATTAACAAGCGAACAAGACTTATTTGATTTAGCGGCAGCGACACAGCAAGTATATGAAATGATACTTAATAATATAATCTCACACGCTAGAAAAGTATGTAAGAGTAAAAATCTAGTTATCATGGGAGGTTGTGCACTTAACTGTAGTGCTAATAGTAACATCACGCACAACTATGATAATGTATGGATTATGCCAAATCCAGGTGATGCTGGTAGTTGTATTGGCGCTTCACAAAAATTCTTTAAGAATAGAATTAACTGGACGACAGCGTATCTAGGCCACAATATCGAAGGTACTTATCCTGTAGAGAAATCATTAAAAGCATTACTTGATGGAGAGATTATCGGTATTGCTAACGGACGTGCAGAGTTTGGACCTAGAGCATTAGGAAATCGTACACTTACAGCAGATCCGCGTGGCGACACTATAAAAGATAGAATGAATGAAATCAAGCGCAGACAAAAGTTTAGGCCATTTGCTCCCATGATTCTAGAAGAGGATGTACACGATTATTTTGATATGCCAAAGAACATCACACAATCTCCGTATATGCAATTCGTTGCTACTTGTAAGTATCCAGAAAAGTTTCCAGCTATCATACACAAAGACGGAACGTCACGTGTACAGACAGTAAACAAGACCCAACATGCTGGATTGTATGAATTATTAACTAAATTTAAAAAGAACACTGGATGTCCAATGTTAGTTAATACATCGTTGAATATTAAAGGACAACCTATTGTCAATGATATAAATGATGCCCGCGAATTTGCTAATCATTATGGAATAAAAGTCTTTACACACGATGATTAATATGATATAATAATAATAATTAATGGGATATCAATGGCATACGATTGTTTTTATATAATAGATGACTTACACGTTCACGCGATTGAACAATATAAAAAAGTCAAGGAAAATATTCCAAATGTGCAGATTGTTAGAACAAATGATAATGTACGCGATTTGCACAAAGAAATAAAAAAGCATGTTAATACTCAGTATTATTGGATAATTGACAATCAAATAGATTTAACGGACTTTGATTGGAACTTCCGACCTTCTGAATGGGATAATAATTTATCACATATTTGGAGCGGCGATACTAGTATAAGAAATGAATACGGTCACGATATAGGAATTAGATTGTTACATAAAAATTACGATGTAGAAAATATTGAAAATGATTTATATCTATTATCTGGTGAATATATTAAACACGAACTACGTGGTGTGAATTATAATATCAAACTACACGATATAATTTATTTAAGTTATGATGAAGAGTTTGCTGATGAAAATTATCAAACAATATTAGAACGTTTTCCATATGCAAAGCGTGTTCAAGGTGTTACTGGAATTTTTAATGCACACAAAAAAGCAGCAATGATTGCTGAAACTGATATGTTTTACGTAATAGATGCAGATGCTATTATTTCTCCAGATTTTAATTTTGATTATTATGTACCCAAATGGGATCGTAAAGTCGTGCATGCCTGGCATTCAATTAATCCTATCAATGACTTGGTGTATGGATATGGTGGTGTTAAATTATTTCCAACCGCATCACTAAGAAATGCAACTGATTGGAATATAGATTTTACTACTAGTATATCAGAACATTTTAAGTTAATGCCGGATATATCTAATGTGACTAAGTTTAACACAGATCCATTTAATGCTTGGAAAAGTGCATTTAGAGAATGTACTAAGTTGTCGAGTAAAGTCATTAAGGGACAAGTAGATACAGAAACAAATGAACGATTATTTACTTGGACAACGATAGGAAAAAACAAACAATTCGGTGAATACGCTATTGCTGGTGCTATTGCAGGCCGAAAATATGGTGAAGAAAATAAAGAAAACATCATAGAATTAAATAAAATAAATGATTATAAGTGGTTAAAAGAAAGGTTTGATATATATTATGAGTAATGTCAGAAACAAAAGAGCAGCAAGAAGAAAAACAAATACACTCAAAACAAACTCAGTTGTGTATGATGAATTGAATAACAAAACAAATCCAACACTTATAATTGAAGAAACAAATGAAACTGAATCTGCTGCTGGTATTATAATATCTACAAATTCAAAAATACAGAAGTATGATTATCAGTATATGAGTAATTTTTATACAGAAGATAATATTTCACAGCAACTTGGCAACTATAGGTGTGCAATGGATTATCTTGCTTATAATAGTATAAATGTTTATCAGAGTGACATGATGATACGCAGAATTAAAGATTTGATTTACGATTTTCCTAATTTTGACATGTCATCCTATCTTACTGACGTTAATGGTACTATAAACAGTTGGATAATATCCCAGATGACAAATATATTTGCAGCAAAGTATCTAGGGACAATTTATATCTTAGATGGTGGCATTGGATTATTGGGTGCAAGCTTTTTGGATAGTTCGTTAATATTTCAAAATATTCGTAGTTTTGATTTAAACCCACACAGCCAATTCATGGCAGATTCGATGATGAAAGATAAATTGCTAGAAGATTGGAACTTTAAATCTACCACACAAGATATATTTAATATAAATTACATTAGTAATACATTTATTACTACTTTACCGGATGGCAGTTTGAGTAATCCATTTGATGAAATTCCTAATGTTGTAATTAATACTAATATTAGCAATATTGAATACTATGAAGATTGGTGGAGAATGGTTCCAACGACACGATGTGTTGTATTAGTTGGCAGTAGCAGTGATGATTCATGTAGACCATTCACTAGCTCAATCGCATTTAATCGCAAGTTTCAGTTAACAACAGAACTATATTCCGGCGTACAAAAAATAAATGGAATAAATTATTATATGAAAATAGGTATTAAGTAAATGCTTCCTACATTTGAATTACTAGATAGATTTGAACTACTATATCCTACGAATAGTAATCTCTCAGATTTGCGTAGAGCATATACTGATAAGGATTTAAGTAGTATTTTTCGACTAGTAAACGATAATAATAAAGAAGATTTACGCAAACTTATTATGGAAGATAATACATATAAATTATGGCCGTTATTAAATGAATATGTTGAAACACAATTTACAGCAGCGTTTAAAAGTTTCTTTGTTAATGAAACAGAAATTTGGAATGACTGTTTTTCTAGAGGCCAATTACGGAGCAAATTGTGGTTAGTACATGAACTTAAAAAGTGTAATGCGGATTTAGGTACAGTATTCTTGTGTGCTGGCTGGTATGCTACACTTGCAGTAATGTTATTTCAGAGTAACATTAAGTTACTTAATGTTAGATCTTTTGACATTGACGATACTTGCGTAGACATTGCTGAAACATTTAACAAGCCATGGTTTGTTGATCAATGGCGCTTTAAAAGTATTACACAAGATATAATGGATGTCGATTATGACGAACATACATGGCAGTATTGGAGTAATGCTAACAATAGAATGAGCAAACCTATTACTGATACTCCAAATACTATTATCAATACCAGTTGTGAGCACATTGAAAACTTTGCAGAATGGTATGATAAAATTCCAGATGGCAAACTAGTTGTGCTACAAAGCAATAACTTTTTTGAAGTAGAGGAACATGTTAATTGTGTAAATAGTATCGAAGAGTTTGCAGTAAAAGCACCTATTCAAAATATTTTATATAGCGGTGAATTAGAATTTCCCAAGTACAAGAGGTTTATGTTAATTGGATATAAATAATTTATTAGTTAAACACCGCAGCATTGGATGTTCAGATGAAAAGAATACATGAATCCAGAAACAGTGTTATAGAACTTGATACAGAATCTAGATTACTTTATAAGACTCTAAAGCATAGGGAGGTATCTGATGACTGGCTACATAATTACAACCTAGTACGCAATGATAATAGCATGTATGTAAAAGTTCATAATGTAATTGATAATAAAACATTTACTATGGATTATATTGATGCTATTGGTGACCTAGAATATATTATCAAAGATCCTTCTAATTGGCAAATGATTGATAAGGACTTCGTTATACAATCTATTCAGTCTTATACTAATGCTTACTTGGACGGATTGAGGGTCAGCAAAAATAGAACTGATAAACATTATTTTATGCACACTGATCTAACACTTGATAACATATTAGTTGACAACAATAAACAAATTAGGATAATTGATCCCGACTCATATACTTGGGTACCTAATCTACAATGGACAGAAAAATATTATATAACTCATATAAATATGATGTTCTGTTTGCAAAGGTATTTTTACGAAAATGTATAATTATAATGATATCAAAGAAGTTCACTTAGAGATTACACAAAAATGTCAAGCGGCATGTCCGATGTGTGACCGAAATGAGAATGGTGGAAAAGACAATAGACACATTATAAATGCTGAACTTAGTCTTGCGGATTGCAAACGTATCTTTGAGCCAGAGTTTATTGCACAGTTACGCACAATGTATATGTGTGGTAATCTTGGTGATCCTATTGTTGCCAGGGATACATTAGAAGTATTTAAATACTTTAGAGAACATAATCCAACAATGTGGCTAAGTATGAATACAAATGCTGGTGCAAAGAATCCAGAATGGTGGGAAGAATTGGCTGGTGTTATCAACAATAACGGTGCAGTAATATTTAGTGTTGATGGTCTTCGTGATACCAATCATCTTTACAGACAAAATGTTGTTTGGGATAATGTAGAACGTAATATGAAAGCATTTATTTCTGCCGGTGGCAGAGCGAGATGGGATTTTTTGGTATTTCAACACAATGAACATCAGGTTGCAGAAGCAGAATCACTTGCGATTGAATGGGGAGTTGAGCGTTTTGTTAAAAAGAAAAGCGCACGTTTCATTAGTAGTATTACCAGCGAAGCAAAGGACTGGCATCAGAGTAGAAACCGTGACGGTGAGCAAACACAAGTCATAGCCAAGCCTAATAAAATGGACAACCAGAATTTAATACTGCACAAGCAAAAAGAAATAGAAAAGACATATGGTAGTATGATGGAGTTTTACAATAAATGTGATATTGAGTGTAAGGTTGCAAAACAAAAGAGTATTTTTATTACTGCAGAAGGTTTATTTTTGCCATGCTGTTGGACTGCTGGTAGAATGTATAAGTGGTGGCACAAGGACTATCGGGTAGAACAGATATGGGATTACATTGACGCCGCTGGAGGCAAAAAAGGACTTGATGTTATTAACAATAGTTTACAGAGTGTTATTGACGGTACACTAGTAGATGATATTGAAAGCAGTTGGAAAAAGCAAAGTATCAAAGAAGGTAAGATCGGAGTATGCGCTCAAAAATGTAGTGTAGGGTTTGACATATTCGAGGCACAGTTTACATGAGTAAAACTTTTTGCCCCATACCTTGGATATTTCAAGCGCCCCGCAGTAACGGTGACTTACGTGTTTGTTGTCAAGCAAATAGTAGTGAGGACTATGGTCTGATACGCAAGCCAGATGGCACTCCTTATAATGCCGCTGGCGATTATTTGGAAGAAAGCCGTAATGCAGACATTATGAAATCAATGCGACTGAACATGCTAGAAGGCAAGTGGAGCAGCCAGTGTGTTCGTTGCCGAACAGAAGAAGATAATGGACATCACAGTAGGCGTATGGCTGAAAACAAAGACTGGTGGTTTGACATTGACGAAGCACGTAAAGTAACAGCGGAAGATGGAACAATTGATGGTGTTGCTATACAGTATTATGATTTTAGATTTGGAAACAAATGTAATCTAGCTTGTAGAATGTGCGGTCCTAGTGATAGTGACAAGTGGTACGAAGATTGGGAAAAGTTAGTAGGACCAAAGTTCTTTGACAACGGTGGCGAAGAAATAACAATCGGGGACAATAGTGCGTTCAATTGGCATGAGAGTGAATACTTTTGGAAACAAGTAGAAAACAATATGCGTAATATCAAGCGTGTATACTTTGCGGGTGGAGAGCCTACACTGATACAAAAGCACTATACCTTTTTAGAAAAGTGTGTAGAATCTGGACAATCTAGTAAGATGACTATTGAATACAATACAAACATCACCACATTACCTGCCCGATTACTTGAACTATGGACTCACTTTAAACGAGTAATTATTGGTGCCAGTATCGATGGATATGGGGATGTGTTAGAGTATCAGCGTTATCCAGTGAAGTGGGATAAAGTTTATAATAACATGTTGAAGATTGATAAACTACCTGATAATGTTCGCTGCTGGTTTTCTTACACCGTAACCGTATTTAATGTACATCACACTACTGATTTTATAAACTGGGTAGATGAACAACAGTTCTCAAAACTAAATCGTGTCAAACATCATATGGCATACAATCCTCCTTACTTGAATGTACAAGTGTTACCTGATGAATACAAAAAATATGTCACCGATAGACTAGACACGGACAACGCTATTTGTAAAAGCATAAGTAGTTATATGAATTCCAAGTCATTGAATAAGTTACACTGGCATGAATTTGAAGGTATAACAACCAAATTAGACAAGATAAGAAACCAAGATATAAAAATAATATTACCGGAACTAGGAAAATATGTCAAAAAAATCTGATACATTTTGTATTCTACCATGGGTACATCTAAGCACAAGACCAGACGGCAGTATGCGAGTTTGTTGTACTGCAAATGCAAGCAGTGTTGGACCAACCAATGATAAAGCTCATGGTGGCCAAGTTGGAATTCTGAAAACAGACGATGGTAAACCAAACAATTTAAATGTAAGCGATTTTGAAACTGCTTGGAATTCTAATTATATGAAGAATGTGCGACTACAAATGCTTAATGGCGAAAAGCCCCCCAGTTGTTTAAAATGCTATAAAGAAGAGGCGGCGGGTCATCGTAGCAAGAGACAATGGGAAACTGATTACTGGAGTAAGAGAGTTGATTTAGATAAAATACTTGCTGATACTCAACCAGATGGAGAAGTTCCTCCTAATCTTGCATATATTGATTTGCGTTTTGGTACTAAGTGTCAATTGGCTTGTGTGATGTGTAGTCCACATGATAGTAGTGGTTGGATTAAAGATTACAAAAAGATTTTTCCTGATGTCAAAAATGAATCTCTTAAAGAAACAATGCAATGGAATAATAAAGGTAGTTCCAATGGTAGTAGTTACAATTGGCATAAGCAGAATCCAACTTTTTGGAAACAGTTTTATGAACAGATGTCTAGTATGCAACAAATTTATTTTGCTGGAGGCGAAAGTCTTATCATTGACGAACATTATGAAATACTTGAACACGCAATTAAAATGGGTTATGCAAAAGACTTGGAACTGCGTTATAACAGTAACGGAGTCGAATGGCGTGATGATTTATTTGATCTATGGAAAGAATTTAAACTAGTACGTTTTCATTACAGTATAGACAGTATTAAAGAAATGAATGACTATATTCGTTATCCTAGTACTTGGGCACGACAAGAAGAAGTATTTCATATTTTAGATAATGAAACTAGTGATAATGTTGAAATAACTGTTGCTTGTGCAGTACAAGCACTTAATATATATTATATTCCAGACTTTATTAAATGGAAAGTTCAACAAAAATTTCGTAAAATAAATATGTGGCCTTTTGGTGCTGGTATGATAAACTATCACTTTGTGTATTGGCCTGCGCATTTAAATGTAAAAGTATTGCCTGCGTGGTTTAAAGCAGAATGTCGGCGTAAGTATGAGGAATTTTATCCATGGATGGAAGAGAACTGGAAATTATGTATCCCATCATGGCATAAAGATAAAGTGGATTATGACACGTGGCGTAATAGCTCGTATGGCATGAAACGACTAGATGGCATGTTAAGCTTTATGGAAAGTGAAGACTGGAGTGTTAGACTTCCAGAGATGAAAGAATTTATTGGATTATGCGACAGACAGCGAAACAACAGCTTTAGTGCAACGTTCCCAGATATGAAGGAGATATTTGATGGCCTTACATCCTAAACAGAAACAATACAAAGATGACTTAAATTCTGGGGTAAGAAAGATTGATGAAAAGTTATTAGATTGTGCACAGTCATATACTGTGTTCAAGTTTCAGCCTGAGATTGGAGCGTTCTCTGCTTGTTGCGATGCTGATCTGATCAACTATGATCATGAAAGCTTTTTGGAGTTAGGATCGGACTACTTTGATAAACATCCTGATTTGATACAACGTAAAATAGATTTACGAAATAACATAAAAAATAAACAATGTTCACTGTGCTGGAAAAAAGAAGATCAAGGCATAAAGAGTATGCGACAGACACTAGCACCAACTGACAGTAGACTTAATCATCAAAATCCATACCTAGACATTGACGAAAGTTATCCTAATCGAATTGAACTTTGGATGAACAGCACGTGTAACCTGGGATGCTTTATGTGTCATCTAGGTAATAGTAATACTCTTAGAAAGATATGGCACGAAGATCACGATACATATGGCAACGATGGTATAGGCTTTACACAGTGGCTTGGCAAGTCTGATTTCACAAAAAACAATATGCAGGCTGCATTTATCAAGACACTACATACATGGACAGTGAAGAACATTGGTGATCAACTAAATAATTTCTTGACTATTGCATACTTAGGTGGCGAGCCGACATTACACAGCGAAATGTTTGATCATGCGGATTCTTTCATTGAAGCTAGCAAAGACGCTATTGCTGCAGGCTGTAGAAGAAAAATTAGTATCACAACCAACGGCACTAGTAAAGACAAACTAAATGAACGTTTCTATACGATGTTTCAAAAGTACAAACGCGCAGGTTGGATAACTGATATTATGCTAAGCCAAGACGGTGTTGATGAAGCAGCACAAGTAAGACACGGTGCAAACTCAGTACAAATTATGAAAAACTATAATAAATGGATTTCACCAGATAGTGTGCTTGACAGTGTAAATCACTTTACAGTATTGAGTAATCTCAATTTTCCATACGCTCATAATTTGTTTTATCAACTTAGAGATTCAATTGATAATAACTATGCAAGCATTGGGACAATTGAAAAAAGATTGTCTCTGTCTTTCAATGCATGTATAGCACCAACTTGGATGCAGATAAAATACTTGCCTAAACGATTTGCTACACATTCAGCAGAGGAGTGTATAAAGGTATATGAATACCTTAGGACCAACTACAACATATTTATGGATACACGTGTATTTGATAGTGTACTAAATCGTATCGAGGATAATCCAACACAGGATGAAATTGAATATTATTTTCAGAAGCTACATTATGTACAAGATGTATATAGAAAAACATATCCAACTTGGAGCTTCTATAAAAACTTTCCGCATTTAGTGGAGTTTGCAAACGACTATGGAATAGAAAGAGAATAAAATGGGACTATGTAGCATTGACGATAAAACTGAAAAGCAGTTGATGGTTATTTGGGATCTAGGACGCAGATGCACATTTGCTTGTTCTTATTGCCCACCACACAGAAAAAATAGCTGGAGTACTCTAGCAAGTTTTGATGAACTTGTTAAGACCGCAGATAGCTTAGAACGTTACAGTGAGATTTATAATTCAAAGAGAAACGAACGCTTTAGAGTAGCAACAAGTTTCACGGGCGGTGAGCCAACTGTAAATCCAGAGTTCTTTAGATTTCTAGAATACTTACAAGAAAAGTATCCGCATTGGAAACGCACACTGACTACAAACGGATTTTACAGCAAGCGTAGACTTGAAATTGTTATGAAGAACACAGACTTTACAACAGTAAGTTATCATTGTGAGGGCAGTGAAGAACAAAAGAAACAAGTTAGAGAAAACTTACAAACAATGCATGACGCTGGATATGGATTCAAGATCAATATTATGTTTCATGAAAATGCTGATTACTTCAATGAGTGTGTGTATATTGCACAGTGGTGTGATGATAGAGGTATACAGTATACTCCACGTGTTATAGGTGACCAAGGAGATATCAACTCAGGAATAAAGAACAAGACAGTGCACACTTACACTAAAACTCAAATGAGTTGGTTCAAGAACTATTGGAAAGCAAAACAAAACAAAGAGTCTAAGCCTGCTTATTATGCTAGTAATCCGCCTAAGCCTGTTATTATAACAGATGACACAAAAGATGTGATTAGTAATCAGCCAGAACCAAAAAAAGAAGTAGGACAAAATATTGGGCGACCGTGCTGTGGCGGCAGACAGTTAGACCTAAGTTTTGACGATGGATCAGTAAGTGAAGGCTCGTTTGTAACAAACAACAACTTCCAAAACTGGAGTTGTATGGTAAACTGGTACTTCCTGTATATACATCAAGAAGTGGATAGAATTTATCATCATCAAACATGTCAAGTAAATCTTGATGGTGAAATTGGAAGTATCTGTAAAGTAAGTACCTTTGACGAATATTGCGATACACTAGAAGCACAGTTTAACACTGGTCGTATACCATTTATTAGATGTCCGAAAACACATTGTGGTTGCGGATTGTGTGTACCAAAGGCAAGAGTTGATAAAGTTGCAACATCGTTGTTTAACTACCATGCTCCGGGTATTGTACCAGAGCAAATGGAAATGAAAGATATAGGTGGGGCTAAAGGCTCACTGAAAGCAGAAGTATATAAGTTTGATGAATCAAACGGAGATTTAGAAAGGGAAGAATGGGGATGATACTACATAGTGATGACGGAACACAAAGTATAAACTTTGATATTCTTGAGAAATATAATAAAATTTTAGTAAACTGCAGCGGAGGTGCTGACAGTGGAATACTACTTTACATGGTTGTTGATTACCTAATGAAGAACAATCGAACAGATACTACAGTAAGTGTAGCAACATGTGCTAACGATTTCAAGCATCGTTGGAATGCTCGTAAAGCAGCAGATGTTATAAATTGGACCATTGCTCATACAGGCTTTACTAATTTTGATATGCATTATACATATTATAGAGATAGACAAGATATAAGTTATTTTCATGAAATTGAATCTAAATTGTTTGAAGAAGACCGAACAAATTTGATAATTAGTGGTATTACTAACAATCCGGTAGTTGAAGCGAATGTAATTGACATTGACGGCAAGGAGGTTGATTTGATAGAAACTGGATTGTCAGAAAGAAACGTAGGAGATGACGAAAAGGATTTCCAAGAAGGAGTAGGTTATGCATACTACTCACCATTTCACAAAGTTGATAAAAGATTTGTATCGTCAATGTACAACCAATACAATGTTATGCCATTATTTGATCTTACACGAAGCTGTGAAGTAATACCAGAAGGTGAGTTTGATCCAGAGTTTGAAAAAAATCCATGCGGTAGATGTTGGTGGTGTCTAGAACGCAAGTGGGCATTTGGCAGATGGTAAATGGAAGATAACACTCGATTCATTTGTAGCAAGATGTTTACAAATCTAAATATTAAGATTCCGTATCAAAGTATAAAAAATTGTTGTAAGGCATGTGATACACATATATCTTATGAAGAAATTAACAGTCAAAAAGCTATACCAGATCCATTTATACAAAATCCTGATTACTTATCTCGTAAGTCTGAAATGCTATTCATGAACAGGCTACCTAAGAATGGTTGTAAAACCTGTGTACAGACTGAACCTAATAGCCTGTTTCGTTCATGGAACGGCTGGAAGAATAGGACATACACACAGCAAGACTTACACGACTTATACGACAATGACCATCTAACCTATTATGAGATCATGCTGAGTAGTAGTTGTGATTTGAAGTGTGTGTACTGTGGACCCGATGATAGCTCTAGTTGGGCGCTAGAACTAAACGAACCTAAAACAAAAGCACCAGCCAAGTGGGAAGAAAAAGTAAAACACCGACTAGAAGAACACCTGCATAATAAGAAGTGGGATCCTGATACGACATATCAGTTTACCTTTAGTGGTGGTGAGCCTACGTACAATATGGAGACTATTGACTTCATTGAAAAGATTGTAAAGATTACAACAGGTAACAAAGTTATTATAGGTATCAACACTAACTTAAACTCAAAACCTAAAATATTTGAAAAATTTATGAATATTGTTGATAAGTACAGTGAAACAAAGTTTTATCTTTATTGTAGCCTAGAAGACATAGGTGAACGTTGCGAAGCAGTACGCACAGGTATCAACTGGCAACGCGCAATACAGAATTTTGAAATTGCATTGCAAAAAGATAACTTGTTAGTGCAAATGTTACCAACTCCTAACATGTATAGTTTACCTAGTATGTTAGACTATGTTACATACTTTTCAAGTAAACTTAAAGAGTACAATAAGTTTATACCAGAAGGAGAACAAATAGATGGTAGACTTTACACATTGTTTTCATACAACATGGTACAAGAAGCACCATTGTCTCCTGCTAGTATGCCGGCGCATTACAAGAGTATGCTAGATCCTGCTATTGAATACTGCAACAACAATCAAATGACATACTTTGCAAGACATCTAATGCAAATACAAAATCTAATTGGAACAAAAATAGATAATAGTACCGCAACGAAGATTGAAAACAAGTTCAACTACTTCAAGCTAGTGCGCCCTGGCTATGACTGGGATCGACTATTTCCACATGTAAACGACATTATCAAGGAACTTAAATGAGAATCGTAGCATTTGGATGTAGTATAACATACGGACAAAGTATGGAAGACAATCATCCTGAAAACATTATTCCAAGTCAATATGCTTGGCCGCAACAATTGGCTAACATTGTTGGTACTGAAGCAATCAACAAAGGACAAATGGGAGCAGGCTGTAAAGAAATTTTAAATATAATTCTTGATTTTGAATTCAAGCCGAGTGATGTGGTTGTAATAGTTTGGTCATATCCGGAACGTTGGTCTATCATAAGTGAAGATAACAATGTAAAACAAATTGGTCCGTGGATGTGGGAAAACTATAAAAAGCCTTTACTAGATAAAGTAACAGCGACCGCTAATATGTATTATGAATATATATGGAATGAGTACGATAGCTTCTTAGATCAAAGAAGAAACATAAAATTTGCTAAATTATATCTTGACAGCATCGGAATAAAAAGTTATCATACAACTATAATAGATGAGAAATATCAAAACAAAAAATGGTTTGACATTTCGTTACTTGACATTGGTATAAGAAATTATATTAAAAGCAATACAAAAGCATTAGACGGATTACATCCAGGACAAGAGGCGCATCATAAGATAGCAAATGAGTTTTGGAATAAAACAAATGGACTAAAAATATGAATGAAGATTTAAAATGGTCAAATTATGATTTTACAAAAATACCATTTGATGACATTGTTAGTGTTGGTCAGCGTACCTTGCTGTATCGTGACCTATTTACTGTTAGTTGGTTACTCGGCCGCTTCTGTAACTACAAATGCTCCTACTGTTGGCCTTATGCCCGCAGTGATCGTAAAGACCACCGTCCTACCGAATTATGTCTACGAACCATAGATGAAATAAAGCGTCAAGCCAGAGATAATGGATTTAATAGTTTTCATTTTTCATTATCGGGTGGTGAACCAACTTTTCATCCTGGCTATTTGGATATTCTAGGCCATCTTGCAGATGATGTAGCAAACACTAACTACACCAGTGTTCATATGACAACTAATATGTCCCGTAATGTTAAATGGCATGAGGACTATGTAGATAGAGTTAAACCATTTCATCGTGCAAGTATCACTGCTAGTTTACACACTGAACATCTTAACACAAGAGATAAGATGCAAGAGTTTGCAGATAAACTTATATTATGCCAAGAAAATGATGTACAAATTACAGTGAATATGGTTATGGTGCCAGACTGGTTTGAACGTGATTGGGACAATGCATTATTTTTCCACGAACAAGGTATCAATGTAACATTGAAACCGCAATCTGATCCTACTGCAAGCCGTGTAGTTGATGGATATACGGAAGAACAGATGAAAAGATTGTGGAATGGTATGCCACAACTTGCTTATACTGAGGTTAAACGCAAATGGAATGATAGACCAAAACCAAATTTCCAAGTTCCAGAATATGCTATTGGTCAAAATGATAAAAGTGTGCCGTGGCATATGCAAGTTGAATTTACCGATTCGAACGGTAAGAAATGGTATATGGATCAGGCTGAACGTTTCAATGCGTTTAATTTTAATAACTTTGAAGGCTGGAGTTGTAATAGTGGATATCAAGGCATCATAATTCGTGAACCAGACGGTAGTATAAAACGTAGTTATAGTTGTTCAGACCAGCCATTGGGATATATCGAAAGTGGATTTAAACTATTTGACAAACCAATGCCGTGCATAAGCAAGAGTTGTGTCAGTAGTGCAGATAGTAAAATACCAAAACGTAAGACATAAAAAAAGCACCTATATAGGTGCTTTTCTTTTATACTGCCATTGGCGCTCGAATAGTATCACCTGGGTCATATCCTACTATTTCAAAATCTTCCATTTTAAAATCAAATATAGAATCTACGCTACGTTTTATTACAAGTGTGGGAAACGACACTGGATCCCTCTCCAGTTGCGTCCTGACCGCATCTATGTGATTATTATATATATGACCATCACCTATTACGTGAATAAATTCATTTACACCAAGTTTACATACATGTGCAATCATATGCGTTAGTAACGAATAACTAGCAATATTAAACGGTACACCTAAAAATAAATCGGCACTGCGTTGGTATAAACTACAACTTAATCTTCCTTCATTATTTACATAGAACTGTGCCATTACATGGCACGGAGGTAATGCCATTTTATCTAAGTCACTAACATTCCATGAATTTAAAATATGCCTGCGTGATTGTGGATTATTTTTTAATCCTTGCACTAACTGATCAATTTGATCTATTCCATTAAAGTTTCGCCATTGTACTCCGTAGACTGGACCCAAGTCTTTATTAGTGTCACTATTATAGTGTCCTAATGCTTTGCCTTGTGCGTCTGCGTTGGCAGTCCATATTGTTGTTTTGCCAATAAGTTCTTTCCTAGGTTTGCCATAATGAATTTCAGCAAGTCTTCGTTCATTCATTGATCCTTCTAAGAACCAAAGTAATTCACTTAGAACTGATTTAAATGGCACACGTTTAGTTGTTAATAGAGGAAATCCATTACTAAGATTGTATCTATTTGTAGTCATAAAGATAGATCGAGTGCCAACGCCTGTGCGCTCGTTACCACGTGTTTCGCCTTTCTCTAGTGTATGATGTAGTAAATCTAAGTATTCATCTTCTTCATAGTTTGGCATTTATTTGTCTTTGTCCTTATAACTTTCAAAATGTTCTTTTAAAATTTCTTTTACACTCGTTACTACACTTTCGCGTAAGTTTGGAATATCAAGCAATATTTCAACATCAACAATTGCATCAAAGTTCTTTGCCATATCTGCCCAACTAAATTCACCACTAAGCGGCAACGGGGCTAATAGTTCATTGCCACTCAGTGTTACCATATGGCCATTTTTCATTGTTACTTGAATTCCTTTAATGAATGAAGATGGAATGCTAATAGGAACTACTTCTTCCATTATTCTATCAAATTCGCCTTCTCTATCAAATTCCATTTATTTCCCTAACTTAGATGGCCATGTTCTTTCATAACATTAATATGCTCAAGTGACGCTAATATAACTGCCGCTGCTTTTATTAATTCTCTTTCGAAATCGTCAGAGTTTGGTGGGGTAAGCATAGTAGCACGTTTGGTTTCTTGTGCAAGATAATAAGATGTTATAGCAATCCAGTCATTTGGAGAGTTTTTTGCATCATATTCACTTCCTGCCAAATCTGATTGGCGAATACGTTCTTGTTCAATTCTACTTAAAATACTACTACGCTTACTAGACATTATGCTGTTGACTTTCTTGGTCGCCCACGCTTTTTGGGAACATCTGTAACTGAAGATTTGTTTGCAGTTACTGTTGCATTAGACGTTTTTGCTTTAGGTTTCAGGCTAGGATCATAATTATATGCTTCCTGTCTTTTTGCTTCTGCGTCTGCAGCCAACAAGTTTGCTTGTACCAAAAGATTCTGCGCAATTTGTTTATTTTCATCTGCCTTTGACGATTTGACATTTGAATCAATACGTGATTCTTGTGGTTCTACAGATTTGACTGTTTCTTGTTCTGTAGAATTCATTGCGGCATTGATTTCATTCAATGGTACACTTGTTTGTGTATTTGGAGTCATAATAATCTGATCTGTTGGGATCTTTGAAAGATGTCCTTCAGCGTGGAGTGTATCTAACATAACTTTGCCATGCCAAAATACTTTGCGTGAAAGAACTTCATATAGATTATTAGTTGTTTGGCCTTCATTAGACTCAATTGCTTCCATATACGAATCGTGATAGCGATCCGGCAATGAATCACTGTACACTGCTAGAGCATTTTCTGGTTCATCAGGAAGAGACATGAAAACAACACTTAGTCTTTGTCCTGTTCCCTTATGTCTGCCAACGTGTTTTATAAATGGTGCAGTTGCCATAATTGTTAACCTGCTTCTTCAGGTGTTTCAGTTTCACCAGTTACTTCTGCTGCCGCTGCACTTTGTGCCTGTACGTGATCCACAAATGCTTTAACACGATTTGCAGTATTTCCTACTGCAGATAGTTCACCTGCTTGAAATGCTCCGCGCTTTGATGCTAGATCAATAATAGCATATACATTAACAAGATCGTTAACTGTAACCGCTGGTACTTCTGCTGGTGCTTCTGCAGCAACTTCAGGTGCTTGAGTTTCTTCTGACATATTAAGTTTCTCCTATTTTGTCAATTTATTATATATAATATGAATAAACTCTTATTCATACTACAATTATACTATATTAAGTGATTGTTGTCAAGTGATTTTATGCAACCATATTTACATATTCATCTGGCCAGTTTAGATATTTTAGCCAAATTTCGTGCTTTATGTTTAATGTAAAATTTTTACTTCCATACATTTGATAGAAATTGGGTTTATCTGGCATAACTTTGGGTACAATATTTGAATTATTTCCTTTACTATGATTACATTTTTTACATGCGCTCACGATATTATGCCAATTTGTTCTGCCACCCTTGCTTCTTGGCAATATATGATCAAGTGTTAAATCTTTTTTATTGAATGTATTATGACAATATTGACAAGTATATCGGTCACGTATAAAAACATTTGCTCGACAGAAATTAATTGTGCCAGAGTGTGGCATGTATTCCCTAACACAAATAACACTAGGTACGTGCATACTATGGTTAACCGACCTTACCGTCCAATCATGCCATTCAAGTACATTTATCTTATCTAACCAGATAAGTTTTATACTCTCTTGCCAGGTTAAAGTTGATAACGGAGTCACGCTTAACGGTGCACCATTAGCATTCAATAATAGTGTATCATTGCTCATAATTATATTTATACTTATATTTTATTATGATTCGTAATATGTGTATTCGCCAAATGGTGGCACAATATGCTGTGAACCATGAATAACAAATAATGTATCACAATACGCGGAATTACCCCAACTACCAAATGGCATACCATCGGTAAACATGATGAACTTATCTGGTTCAATTTGATTTTCTTCCATAAAGTCCCAGTTACAAGCAAAGTCAGTGCCGCCACAGCCAATAATTTCATACTCTTTTAATTCTTCTGAATTCATAGGCGTAAATTCTTTAAATGATTCAGCATACACTTTTGTATCAAAAGTCCATATTTTTAAACGGAAGTCTTGAAATTGTTGCATAATGCCATAGATTTCACCTAAGAAATCACGGATCATTTCTTTAGATATAGAACCAGACACATCAATACCGATTGCAGCATCAACCATAACTTCATTATCCATACCTGGTAGATATATACCCATACTACGTGATTTACGAGATTGGCGCATCCATGTGAAATCTGCTTTTTGTGAACTTTGAATACTTAGATTAATATATTCACGCCAATCCATTTTAGGCTCTGTCATATCTTTGATCATACGTTTAATATCGCCAGGAAGATTACCAGAACCAGATGCTTGAGCGGCTTGTAATACTGCCTGTTTCATTTGGTCTTTGATTTGTTTGGCTTCTTCTTTTGAAATTTTGATAGGAGCATTGCGGCCAGTGGGATCATTTTCTCCATTACCGTTGCCAGCACCGTCTCCATCACCGAACATATGTTCATCAAGTGTATCAGTGTCACTAAAATCTTTTCCGTCTTTCTGTTGCTGAAAGAGATCGCGATAAATTTCTTCTGTGTATGATTTGTAATACTTACGATCATACAAGGCTTGCTTTGGCATTGTGCCAATCTTTGCTTCTACTGTTGCTTGATTAACCTTATAATCAGCCGCGATATTCCAAAGTTTAGCGTCACGTTCATTATCTGCAAAGTCCATTAAGCGACTGCCAATACCGCAGTGATCATATACGCAGTGAAATACTTCATGTCCAACAATAAAGTCAATTTCTTCTGGTGTCATTGTGCGAAAGAAATCGGTGTTATAATAAAAATGTTTGCCATCTACTGCGGCGGTTGGACACCATTCTGCTTCTACCAGTTTCAAACGTGTAGCAAGTGTGCCGAAAAACGGATGTTTAATCAGCAAGCGAACACGACCAGAGACAATCATTTCTTTAACTTCGTGATCTGTATATTCAAATACTACAGGTTCTTCTGAATTTTCGTCAACTTCAATGCCATTTTCTTTAAGCAAATCATCGAACACTGAATTGAAATCGTCTTCTGTGGTAATTTTTTCTGGTTCGATACGCATATGATTCGTCCTTGTGTCTGATTACTTTAATAACATATCATATATATTTATAATATGTCAAGAAAAAAGTGATCCGAAGATCACTTTTTATTTTTAAGCATTGTGTGCATCAATGATTAGTTTGCCATATTTTTTGAAAAACTTTTCGATACAAGGAACTTTGCGCGGCTCAAGCGGTAGTTTATAAACTTTCAATGCAGTACGACCACCAAGCACAGTCATTTCAGTTTCAAAGTTATCCATCATAAAGTTGAAGAAATTATCAGCCATTTTATATAATTCTTCCATTTTGTCTTTACCGTTACGATCTAGAAAATCTTTAAGTTCATAGCATAGTGATGCAGTTAGTGAGAACATAGCAGAGATTTCACGCGCGTCGGATGAAAGTGTTGTAACTGTGCCATTTAGAATATCTGATGGATTAGGAAGTTTACCAGCAATTGCTCGGTGTGCCATAAACTTTGTAGCGATACCATCACCTACTGTGCCAGCAATCAAATCGTGCAAACGACTCGTGCTGATTTCTTCACCTGGTAGCGGAAGCATTTGTGAAACAAAAGTCCATGAACGAGGAGTAGCAAATGCACGTGATGCCGTACGAGGATCAAAATTCATTAGATCCATTTTGTTTGCAGTTACATAGCCTATTACTTCTGGGTTCATATTGTTAAGTAATGCCCAAGTCTGCCAATCTTCGAAATCTGTAGTCATTTCTAAGTGAACAAAACGATTGGCAAGTGCACTAGGCATACGATATGCAACACCACGGTCACTCTCACGGTTACCAGCAGCAACAATAAGAACATTATCAGGAAGATGATAATTGCCCAATCGACGATTAAGAATTAACTGATATGCTGCAGCCTGTACTGATTGTGGTGCTTGGTTCATTTCGTCTAAGAATAAAACAACACATTCAAACTGATCGGCGAGTTCTTGAGTGGGTAGATCCGCTGGCGGCAACCATTCCATAAGTCCAGACTCCATGTTTGGAACAGGAATACCACGTAAGTCAGTAGGTTCCATAAGTGCAAGACGCATATCAATCATATAGCCTGAGCGTTCTTGTGTAATAGAACTTACAATTTCAGATTTGCCAATGCCTGGAGGCCCCCAAATAAATACAGGACGCTTACGATTCATTGCATAGTTAACTTCTTCACGAATATCACTTGGACGAACTAACCGTACATCCATATCTGCGGTTGAAACTTGTGCCATGATGATTCTCTTTCTATATTGATTACTATTATAGTATAGCGTAGTTGGATTGAACTGTCAAGTACTTTTTAAGTCTGGAGAGGAGATGCTGGTATTGCTTGTTCTACTAGAAAAGCACGATATCCTTCGTCAACATTCATTAACTCGTTTTGCCATTCCTTCCATGTAATGACTTCTAGCGGAAACTCTTTGTAATACAGATCATTTGTCATATATTTTGCAGCAATAAATGCCATAGCATCTTGTGGACGTTCTACATCGTTCACAATATATTCATTGCCGCCTTTCATTTTCCAGTAAGCATTGCCGCTGGCAAATTTGCCATCGTCTGAATGTGCGCCATAATTTTCCAGAATTTGTGTTTTAACAACAAACATATTATATTCCTTTATTACTGTCTACATATTCTTTATAAAGTGATTCGTTTAGATTGTCAACCTTTTTAAAGATAGACATGTAAATTAGTATAAACATTAGTTTCACCATTTAGAAGTTCTGACGCATCAATGAGAAACCATCGACCATCATCATCTTCTACTGTTACTTGAATATCATTGCCGTACTTTGCCCGTGTAGAGATAATTTTACCAAGAAAAGGATTGGATTTATAATAACCACTAACCTCTGTGCCAATAGCATTATATATTGCATTCATGAAGTTATTAATATTTGGGGACATGTTTTTATCCTTTTTGACTAACTTATACATTCTTTATAGAGCGATTCGTTATGAAAGTCAAGAGTTATTTTACATGAATTTTATGATTGAGCAAATTTTTTGTTCTGTATCCACAGATCAAAATCACTATCTAGTAATAAAAATTCTGCAGCTAACGATTCTTCGAAAACTATAAGTTTTCCATTACGTAAATAATATGGAGTGACCATATATCTATCTAATTGTATTATTTGTGTACCAGTTTCTATTTTGGCAGCAGTTTGCAATCTGATAGTATATGTATCGAAATGTTTGGACATGATATCTTTGCCCATTGTTGTTAATCTAAAATTAATACAATCTTTTTTTTCACTAATAAAAATGTCATTGGCCTTATATTCCTTTCGACCAGTACATTTTCCTTTTGTATTTACATTAAGATATGTTATTAATTCAGTCTTGGTCATTGTCTTATGAAGTTACTTAGGAGATAACTTTTGCCCCTTATCAAGTAAATAAACTTCAAAATCGTCACATTTAAACAAATCATTTAATTTTTCTGCTAAATTATAAGCATGTCCTGAATTTGAAAATGAACACTTTTTATATTTTGGTCCTGGAAAGTTAATCAGACTGTTAAGTGACCGTAAGTTTATAGCTTCGCCTTTATAAAAAACAGCATATATTGCAGTTGCTTTAAGCACTTGTTCACTTCTATATGTCTTAGAGTCTGTATACTCTAATATTATCGTTGGTTTAGGTCTTGCCATTACATTTTATTCCTTAATTGTCAAATATATTTATCTAAATTTAACTATTATATACTGATATTATACCGATATGACGTAAAAAAAGCGCCTTAAAAGACGCTTTTTAATATGACATTGTAGTACTGTTATTATGTCACAGAGTTATTATCAGCTTCATCAAGTACCTTGTTAAACTCTCTTAATCGCTTAATTACAGATTGAAAATCAACGATTGTTGTCCATCTATCGATAAAGAATGTCAACGCACCTTCTACTCTGCCAAATGCATTAAGCACCTGTATAAGTACACCGAATGTAATTAACTGTGCAAAATAACTTGGTGCTAATATTACAATAGCAACATTGCCTGCTAGTAATGAAAATCCTGTTTGCCATATGCCAAACCCCATATAGTAATTGAATAATCTATAGTAATTACGTTTGATTGATGCAAACATTGGAAACAAGTCTTCTGATAAACGTTCTTTGAAATCATCTTCACTGTGTACCAATTTTTTACGAAACTTTGCTTCGACAACTTGATTTTTATACTCCAAGCCTGGCAATTTGATACCCAGTAGGAATGATAGTAGTGTTCCACCGATACTCATTATAAGTGCAGCCCAGACTAGAAAGCCAGGAATAATTTGTCCATTCCACACCGGTAGACCTTCACTTAATGTCCATAACACAGGCAAGAAAGCGGCAAGAATAAAAATCTTATTAACAAAGCCAGTGAATAGAGATTGTAGCGTTTTACCAAAGATCATTAGATCCTCTTGAATACGTTGTGAGCCACCTTCAATTTTTGCGGTTGAATTTTCCCAACGCTTTAGATAGTAGTGTGTATTTGCTTCTCTCCAACGGAATGTAAATCGCTGTGTTTGCCATGTGGCATATGTTGCCATTGGTACATAGATAAGAAGTATTTCTAAGAAACTAGGAACAGTGGTTGTTTCGTCCATACTGAACGTGATAAACTCCCATAGTCTAACTGGATTGAAACTCCAGAACAGCTCCCAAAATCTTGCTTCTTGTAGTGTTTGTATAGCATCATAAAACTCGCGGTTCCATGCGTTATAATAAACTAGAATTTGAACATTATACCATCCAATAAATAACAGCCAAGTAAGCATTAGCCAAGCATATAGAAATTGCGATGGAGTCCAAAAGAAACTCTTTAGCATTTTGTAGTCCTCCTATTAGGCAACCTTATCCTTATACTGGATCAAGTGTTGCGGTAGTCAACCCCCAAAAATTTACATAGTTTGTTGCTAAAGAAATTAGTGCCGGTTTAGCTTCAAAATCAGTTGGTTTCAACCAATACATTGTTTGATTTGGGATTTGTATGAACAATTTACGAACTTCTGGATCATCTACACCTAGTTCTTCCAATAATCCCAAGAGATTACTAGCAGTGCGATATGCTCCTGATTCTGCCTGTCTTGCCGGCATTCTATTAATAAATTGTTCTGGCGTGCCGGGTCCGTGAATACCAAACCATACATCGCCTATAAGATATCTTCTATCTCCGCCCAAAAATATAAGACCACATGCACTTGCACATACTGTTTTATTTTTTAGGTGGTCGATATCTAATTCATCTCCTACTTTGCCAGGAGAGTATATAATTTTGCCTTCGTCATTCATTACTAGTGTATCACGAACTACTGTTACAACATTTCTTAGTTTGAAATGTGCTGCAATACATGAACCTTCTGCAAGATTGCCGCCAGGGCTTTCTAAAATAACAGTAAAGTCCATCGGCATATTAGGTACAATACGGTCACAGTCGCCACTACCAACACTACCAGTTAATGTGTATAAGAAATCATCTATCTTAGTAAAATTTAAATGCTTTTCTTGTTCTGCTTGTAGTTTTTCTGCCTGGACAGATGCATCATTTAGTCTTTTATATTCTACTATATATAAATTTACATAATTTTTTACATGCATTCCACCCAGTACTATAAGTGCCAAAATTAGTAATAGGTATAACGGTTTAGAAATAAGTTTTCTTAATTGTTTATAAATCCAAGTTGATTTTATTGTTAAAATTACGACTTCACGTGCTTTACTTAGATATTTCATAAACTATATTCCTTATTGGTATTATAGTATATTTATCTTAATTCCATCCATCGTTATTGTCTTCTGGTAATTCTGGAGTTGATGGTGCTGCATTTCGTTTATTATACAATTCCATTTGTCTTTGAAATTCTTCTTTTGTAACACATTGTGATGTCTTAAACATTTTGTATTCTAAATCCATGGTAAATCCTGCTGGCGGTGTTTCTACGTATTGTATATATTCTTGGCATCTATCCATACTTGGAAATGGCATAAATTGATATAGTGGTTGTCCTAATGGAATTTGAAATATAGAAACTACAAAGTGTCCTATAATCATAACTGCGTTAAAATCTGGCATTAAAATTTTCCTCCGTCAAATGTGACTGTTTTTGGTTCTGTGTTTGTATCTTTTAATTCCATAAGAAGTAGAGATAATTCTGTTTGTAATTTAACTGCATCTTCCATGCTTATGCGAACATATGGATCTTTTCTAATTGCGGATTTATTAATCGAAATAAGAAAACTTTTTATTTGTGTATACGACATATTTATACTGCTTCCCGCTTATTTGCCATGAGTGTCTCTATCTGCATTTCAGATTTTGTTTTATATGGACCTATAAAGTTACATGAATTTAATGTATCAAGTTTGCCACCATAAAACCATCTCCAGTCACTAGGAAATCGTACACCATAGTATCCAGCAACATATCTTACTTTGCTTGTGACACTCTTAGTATATGTTGGAATTTTTTTGCCTTTTAATTCTACTACTTCAACGTTGTATGCAATATGCTTACACGGATAACCTTCCGCTTCATCAATTGAATATCCGCTATCTTTGCCTACACTTTCAATTTTTTTAACTTGTCGAGATTCAAGAATTTTACTTCCGAACTTTTTGGTAAGTTTATCATATGATAACACTACAATATCTTTTGTATCTTGCATAATTATTTCATAGTCGCTTGATTTTACTTTTCGAATGATGCCAAGTTTTATTCCTGCATCTTCAATTATCCAAAATTTATCTGATACTATTTCAACCGTATACATTTTTTAATATTTCATAGGTTTCTTCCCATCCAGATACTTTATGGGTTCTGCCGATGCCTTTTTTCTTAATTGCGTGTGCTAATGTGTAATCATTTCCACCATCAAATATACCATCACCAAAGAATATAATTGAATCATTCTTATTAAAGTCTTTGAGTATTTGACTTTTATCAGATCCAGTAGGACCGATATCAATGCCAGTCTCGCCGCCGACAGTTGCAATTATGTCTTTAAATTCATCATCATTGTAATTAATATACAATGCCATGTTGTCACGTTCATTATATTTTTTATCCCATTTTACATACTCCGCACGTTGTTCTTTGTTAGCACCGCGCCCCACTATTGAGAAGTTAACCATACCCGGACGTTCTTCTATATGAGTACCAGTAAGATGCGGAAACTGTGTATTTTCTAACCAATATCGTAATGTTTGATGTGCTGAAACTTGTATCTTCCATGGATTATTACGTACATTTACATCTTTCTCCCAAACATCATTACCATTACAATTATAAACACGATTACAACTATTATAAATTGTATTACCTATTTGTTCAAGAGTTTTCGGTCGATCACTTCCTGTGACAAGATAAACATGATTTGATTGGCAGAATTTTCTAAACCAAATCGCAAACTTTTTATTAATTACTTGTCTACTTGGAGTCAATGTGCCGTCCACATCAAAAACGTATTTAAGCATGTGGATAGCCTTTGTTTAATATAGCAGCCATTTCATCTGGTGTTTTTGCTAAATTCTGTAAATCCCACTCACCACACCAACGAAGAAAGTTTACACCAACTCCTGATTTATTCTTAGGAATACTACGTTCAGCAATAGTTTCAATAAACTTTACTTTAAGATCGTGTGGTTGTGCAGTAAGATCAATAAGTTTCTTATTACGTTCATACATATCACGTACTGTATGTTCTTCACCATTATGATCTGTCCATCGTTGTAACATAAAGTTATTCCAATTAAAACCACCTGTGTTCCGGTCTTCAAATGCTTCGATCATGCCAACTTTATTCTTTGTACCTTTCTTGCGACATCCAGGATATGCACTAAAGATATTATCACTTGTATCGCCACGTATACATTTTTCAAATAGTAACCATTCAGGATCAGGTGGGGACATTACTTCTTTAGTCTTTTTATCTTTGATAGGAGTACGTTTTTTATCATCCTTGAAAAACCCATCAGGCGTAATGATACGGTTTTGTACGCCATCATATATGGTTACATTATCACATATTAATTGTTGATAATCGCTGTCACTACTAATAATAACATGATGGTCATTTGGATGCGATTCGATAAACAATGCAATCATATCATCTGCTTCTGCTTCTGGATTTTGTAATAATGTGCAATTGGTGCGTTCATCTAAGAACTTTACCATACTATCATATGCTCCGAACATAATAGCATCTTCTTCTTGTTCACGTTCACTTTTTGCCATTTGTGCTGCTCTGCGTTGTGCTTTATATGGTGTATAAAAGTCTTTACGCCAACTACGTCCCTCTAAGCAAAATACTGCATGATCTGCGTTAAACATATTATAACACATCTTTACACTTGACATCATAATGTGAAATGACATCCCAATTTTAGTATCTATATCTGCCCCACGATGCGTCACGTGTTTGGCACGATGATACATATTAAGACTGTCAACAAGAATGAAAGTAGCCATTATTACCTCTGTTTTTAAATTATGTTTCTATCATAAATGATATGAATACTAATGTCAATAGTATTCTGCATTATCATCATCAGTTTTTAATCTTTGAATAATTAAGCCTTCTTTGCTAGAAGAATCAACGCTTTTTGTAATGCCTTCATTATCTTCAAGGCCTTCCATTACTATATTTTGGCATAAATCATTAAACCAATTATCTACAATTTCATCTGGTTCTACGCCTTCATAGCCACTATTGGCAAGATATTCTACAAAATGTTCATTGAAATCTAGTTCAAAATAACCTGCACTTGGTGATGTCGGATCCATTTCTAAGTTAACAACACGAATATACGGCTCACCATCTAGTGTTGCTGTTTGTTTATCAAATTCATCTTGTGTGATGTTAGAATGTTTTAGATCATAATCTAAAAGTTTTTTTGTTTTAATGTTATCATCTGATAATTTTTCAATGATATATTTTTCTTTACTTTTTGCGTCCATAAGCATTGTTATAAACCAGTCTTTAACTTTGCCCATAATATTAATACTCCACTGTTTGTTGAAGATAATGTATTTCAACATGTTTGGATCTTGTATTTTCATCATATCCATCAATTAACCTATATGAAATATCTTCTCTGTACAATTTTACATTTAATTTATTAAGATTTTTCATTAGTGTTCTTAGTTCCTTAACCATTTCTTCTACATTTGGATCTTTCATACTTTTTTCCTAATATTTTCAAATTGTTCTTCTGTTACAATTCCACGATTGTATTTTGAAACTTCATCAAGTCCTCCGGGCATTTCTGAATAATGAGATGTGAAATCTGGATGTAAATCACTATCCTCGGTCAATTCAGATTTACGCCACTTCTTGTATGTAGCAGGAATATCATTCATCACGTTCAACCATCGACTTAATGTATAATGAATATTCCATCCTGGTATTCCTGTATGACTGAACATTCCTAGTGACTTCATAAATATCGCTTCTATCAACAATAAAAAACTTGAGACAAACGTTACTAGCATCCAAAATGTTATACTTATAAACAATATTAAGCTTAATAGCATCATCACAAGACTCGATTTGAGTGGATAACTTTGGTGAGAATCTAAAAGTGACTTGAAGTTTGTCATTATTGTTGAAATGACCGAAGAGTTTGCCGTAAATATTTTGTTTAGTGTTGGTTTCGAAAATGACATTTTTAGATCCTGTATTTATTTTCACTATTTTTATTTAGTTTAAAGATTTAGCAGCAAAAGTTATAAGTGAACGTATACAGAAATACAATAGGTACTTCTGTATACGTGTCTCCACAGTTCTCGCTATAAACACATTTTTATTAATTGCCTGATTTTGCTGGTAAGATATATTCATATAATCCCATACCAGAATCTACATGAATTGCCATTGCTCCTTGATCTGAAATTTTAATACTCATAGATGAAGTATCACCGAGTTTTAAAATTGTTAGAACTGTTGAGAGTGGAAAACTCCAACCTGTGCTGAGTGTTCCTTCTACATTCGATGCAAATTTCAAACTTAATTTATCGGTTGATGCATCACCTATATGAAACATCAAGTCATTGCCTTCAGTTTTTACTGTAAATAGGGGATCATATGAACTGAGAATACCTGCAAATGTTTGCAAATCTTTAACTGCTTTGGATGATGGCATCACCTCAACATCCCATTTTGCACCTTTGAAGTTTGCTGTTTTGATTTGGGCATCAACTAATTCACTTATAATAACACGATAAGTTGAGTCAAATACCCCTTTCATTGAGAATCCTAGTTCAGATGGGACAACTTCTCCATTTCGTTCTGTGGTGCCCACTGTGATATCAGCACCAATACGATCACCATTTTCATTTTGATTTTCATAAGATAGATAACCATTTAGAACTCCCAAACGTCCCATGCCAAATTTACCTGAAAATTCTGGTACACGTTTATGCATCTTGGCACGTAGTACAACGGTGCGGTCATCGTCCATTGCATCTAGTACTGTACTATTATCGTCTGTTGTCACTTTTACTGCTTGAATAATTCCAAGTGAATGTGTGTGTTTCACAATATCTTTTAAAATGTCACGCATTGCGTTCTCCTATATTATATGTTAATACTATCATAAATAAGTAAAGTTGTCAATATAAATCGACAACTTTTTGTTTTTCTAATCTTAGAAAGTCCAAGATAATCCTGCAGTTACGGAATCACTAGTATCATATGTTGATATATTGCGATTAAATCCTAATAGCAACTCTGCGTTTTCATTGATATTTTTAGTAATATCAAAATCAATACTAGTAGTATTGTATTCATCAAAATCCCGACGAACACTTACGGCAAATACATCATACTCAACATTGAGACCAATTGTTGGATAATTATATGTATCTTTATCAGTTGCATAATCTAGAACCGCCAATGCACTACCAGTTTCAGTGTAGCCTTGTGTTTTTCGTTGTCCAATTGTGTAACCAACGAATGGACGAAAATTGCCGGTTTCTTTTTCTAACATAAGACTAATATAATTATCGGTTGATGTAGTTTCGCCAGCGGCTGAATAATCACCAACAACTCTAGAATATGAAATATCAGATGTGGTATGATTAAATGATGCTGTTAATTTTGTATCATTGTCATTTAATGTTTTACCAATATCAAATCTTACTGCGTCTGAACTAATACTGCCATTACTATCACTGCCGTTCATAGTGGTATTGACTTCATTATATTCTATGCCTGTAACAATATTATCGGTACTTGAGATATCTTCAATTCCAATACTATAAACGGTTGATTTTGCGCTATAGCCATTATTCATTTTGTGTTCTGTTTTAGTAACTGTGATACCCTGCTCAATATCCATATTTCTATGCATATCAATTCCTAACAATTGTTCTGTCTGATCAACTCTGCCAATAACTGATTCAATATTACTAGATGTTTTGACAGTATTATTTCGCACGATTGTTGTGGTAGTTGTATCTCCATCAGTTACTACCTCTGAACCATCATCATATGTTTTTGTAGTACGAACAAATGTCTCTGTTATGATATCCATTGGTGTTGTTATTAGTGTGAAGGTTTCTTTAAAGATAGTTTGTAAGTTGTTATCAACTGTAGAACCATGTTTTACGACATTTGATGTTAATACTGGCAAAGTTGTACTTTGTGTTTCTATTGTTGATGAAATAGTTTCATCAGAAGTACTTGTTACAACTGGCACTGGCGTAACAACACGTAATGTACGTAATCCAACCATATTCATATTTTGTTGAAAGGCAAAAGAAAGTGAAATCACTTCATCATCCACTACCGCCTCTGCGGCTGCCTCTGCGGCTGCTACACGCGCCGCTTCTGCGGCTGCTGCCTCTTCTGCTGCTACACGTGCCGCTTCTGCGGCTGCTGCCTCTGCTGCTGCTACACGCGCCGCTTCTGCGGCTGCTGCCTCTGCTGCTGCTACACGCGCCGCTTCTGCGGCTG
>ERZ887830.171-NODE-171-length-43072-cov-17.694679_pt1 | contig 43072 bp, 31 predicted proteins | sample MGYA00521101_ERZ887830 | MGnify/ENA primary metagenome ERZ887830 (study PRJEB32303, sample SAMEA104408592) | aquatic metagenome | biome: Marine water; feature: Pelagic; material: water | place: Baltic Sea | collected 2014-06-05T16:38:00 | depth 1,762 m ... | reverse complement strand
GACTAAATGCTACAAATGCAGTTAATCAGGTACTAACAACCAATGAAACAGATATTTTTAAGATAACTATTCTGCCAAATCCAAGTAAAGATTTTTTTACAATTAATTATCCACTGGATGTTTCGACTCAAATTTTTGATTTTAGAGGAGTTCTAATTAAAAAAACAGAAGACAAAATAATTGATATTACAAATCTAGAATCTGGCATATATTTAGTCATGATTACAAACAACTCAGGTCAAATAAATTATCAAAAACTCTTAAAAAAGTGACATGATTAAAAATGTAAATTTTTATAGCTTTTGAAATTTTGGATCCCCAAAAATTTTTAAAAAACTAAGGGTTTGTTTCGAAAAAAGCTCAATCGGGTGTACATAGAAAGCCGAAACGAAAGTTTCGGCTTTTTTGTTTTATTAGATTCTTTAAATTTTATATTTGTCAATATCTTTAGTAATATTAAACTATTATCAATTTGAAATTTTTATTTTTTATAACATCTTTTTTTCTATTTCAAGAATTCGCTTTTTGTCAGAATATCGACTCTTTGCTTAATGTTCTTGAACATAAGATGGAAAAACAAAAAGTATTTGATAAGGCAAAAGAGAATCAAATAAAAAGAGTGTTAGAGGGCAGTTTTAAAACCAATGCTTTCGAAGAAAAAATTAGAGTCAATAATGAACTTTTTAAGCTGTATCAATACTACAATTTTGATAACTCATTAAAATATATTGAAAAGAATATTGAACTTGCTGAGCAGCTAAACAATAAGATTTTGATTAATGATGCTAAATTAAAAATGAGTATGGTTTTAGTGAATACAGGGCGCTACAAAGAATCAATTGATGCTTTGAGCGAAATAGGCCGAAACTTACTTCAAAAACCATTATTTGAAAATTATTTTTATGTATTTAAAGAAGGTTACTCAGGATTGGCTTTTAGTACTTCTGTAAAATCCAGGCAATCAAAATATAATCATCTTTATAACATATACAATGGCTTTTTTTATTATATCTAAAACTCCCTTTGCGGTGTTTTTTCCTTTAAGTTCAATGTTAAGTCGAGCGCTTCCATTTATAGCGTCAATGATTTTGTCAAGAGTTGGTATAGGTTCACTTCCCATTACTTTTAACGTATGAAGCTCTGCCAACGTTTTCTTTTCAATTTCTCCACTAGCGTTGGTTAATTTATGAAGTGTTTTGTCATGAAAAACAACAATTTCTCCACTAAGACAACGAAACACATCGATCTCAATACCGTCAACGCCAAAAGCGAGCGCTTTTTGCACAGATAGCACCGTGTTTTCTGGCGCAAGACCTTTAGCACCTCTATGCCCAAAAATTTCAATTTCTTGAGAAATTGCGGAGGGCATAAGAAGCAATGTAGCGATGCTAAGAAATAAAAGTTTCATTATTTAAATGTATTAAATAAAACCCAAAATATGTCAATTTGTTTTGAATTAAATCTTTAAGATTATGTAAAAAATTATAGCGATGGTTTTGAAAACAATTCAATTGATTCCACCAGCCATTTTAAAAGGTTTTTGACTTTTACTTAGGGTCGCAACTAAGTTTTGTAATTTATACTTTCCAGTTTAACTAAATATGAGAGTAAACATTTGTAGTATAACATTGAACATATATGTTGTCACTATTCTTTAAAGCAAATTAAATTTGCTCATATAATTATTAAGAAATGAAATATTTTAGCAGCTTTTTTATCCTATGTTTATTATTTACTTCGCTTTTATTTTCACAAAACAGTAATGACTTTGAACTAACATCAGATAAAGTTGATCGGATGCAGTGGTGGAGTGAGGCTCGATTTGGCATGTTTATCCATTGGGGGTTGTATGCTTTGCCAGCCCGTCACGAATGGGTGATGAGTAATGAGCAAATCTCTAAGAAAAATTATGAAAAATATGTAGAATACTTCAATCCAGATTTATACAATCCAAAAGAATGGGCCCTACTTGCTAAGAATGCAGGAATGAAATACGTAGTATTTACAGCCAAGCACCACGATGGATTTGCAATGTATGACACTAAATACTCTGACTATAAAGTCACTAACTCACCCATTGGAAGGGATTTGTTAAAAGAATTAATTGATGCCTTCAGAGCGGAGGGTATCCGGATTGGATTGTATTACTCTCTTATTGATTGGCACCATCCGGACTTTTTAGTTAACGAACATATTCATCCGGAGAGAAACAATCAGTCAGAAATTGCAAATGATAAAAATCGAGATAAGAAGAAATTTCAAAAATTTTTAAAAAACCAAATAACGGAGCTTATGACCAACTATGGTCAAATAGACGTTTTATTTGCTGACTTTTCGTATCCTCACAAAAAAAATGGTAAAGGAAAAGCGTATTGGAATTCTGAGGATTTATACAATCAAATTCGTAAACTGCAACCGCAAATCATATTAAACGACAGACTGGATTTGGAAGAAGAAGGCGGCTGGGATTATAAGAGTCCTGAGCAATTTATGCCTCGGAATTGGGTTACTTACAAAGGAGACAAGGTGCCATGGGAAACTTGCCAGACCTTTTCTGGGTCTTGGGGATATCATAGAGATCAGTACAGTTGGAAAAGCCCAAGACAAACAATAGTCATGTTAATTGAAACGGTCAGTAAAGGTGGCAACCTTCTTTTAAATGTTGGTCCAACAGCGAGGGGCGTTATTCAATCCGAGGCTGTTGAACGTTTGGAAGCCACTCAGCAGTGGATGAAATACAACAGTCGTTCTATATATGCCTGCACAGCAGCTCCGGATGAGTTTGAAACCCCAGACAATTGCTTGCTTACCTATAACCCAAAAACCAACAGGCTTTATGTACATGTATTGGAGTGGCCGTTTAAAACGCTATATCTTCCTGGCCTAGCAGGCAAGGTTAAGTATGCGCAGCTACTAAATGACGCCTCTGAACTAAAACTTGGAACCCAAAAAGGAGCTTGGCTTGATGATGTAAATGAAGGTGATACGGGTCTTAAAATTAATATTCCAGTTAAAGTACCTAGTTTAGAAGTGCCTGTAATAGAGCTTTTTTTGAAGTAAACAGATGATTTTATGAATAAACTTTTTTTGTATTCGGTTTTTTTTTTAGTGGTTGCTTGTACTACTAGCCAATCGGATCAAAAGAATGTAACTCCATCCTCTAACAAACAACCTAATATAATTTTAGTCTTAACCGATGACCAAGGCTTTAAAGATGTTGGCTTTAATGGCTCTGAGGATATTTTAACACCCAATATTGACAATATTGCAAAGCAGGGAATTGTGTTTACAAACGGATATGTGTCGCATCCGTACTGCAGTCCTTCTCGTGCAGGAATTATGACAGGTCGCTATCAACAGCGTTTTGGACATGAACACAATGTTCCTTTTGCTCCAGAAGATGATACTATGGGCACTCCTATTAATGAGGTCTTTCTTTCACACAAAATGAAAGAAGCTGGTTACAATACCTACGCTATTGGAAAATGGCATTTGGGCGATCACCTCTCATTTTTGCCACACCATCGAGGCTTTGATAAGTGGTTTGGCTTTTCGGGCGGGCACATGAATTTCTGGGGTTTGCCTCAAAATAACAATCGCATGTATGTTCAGCGTAATGATACCAAAATTCCCGCAAGCGAACTTACTTATTTGACAGATGATTTTACTCAAGAAGCCTTATCAAATATTAAAAATAATGGAGATAAGCCATTCTTTATGTATTTGTCCTACAATGCACCCCATAGCCCAGACCACGCTACTATAGAATATTTAAATAAAACAGCACACATAGAGTTTGGAAAGCGAAGTGTTTATGGTGCTATGATAGCCGGTATTGACAGCGGTGTTGGTAAAATTGATGCACTTTTAACTAAAATGGGCATCAGAGATAATACTATGATAATTTTTCTTAGTGATAACGGAGGGCGACTTGATGCAGCCAACAATAATCCATATCGAGGGCACAAAGGAATGCTTTTTGAAGGAGGAATTCGGGTGCCATTTGCACTCTCTTGGCCTGCTAAGTTGCCTAAGGGTAAAACTTATTCAGAACCTATTATTTCCCTTGACTTATTTGCAACATGCATTGCTGCGGCAGGCCTTGAGTCAAATGCATCTGATGCGTTGGACGGCATAAATTTATTGCCTTTTTTAAGTGCAGCCAAAGGCCAAAATACAGAAAGACCCCTATTTTGGCGTGTAGCTAATGGGGAAGAATATGCCATTAGAAAAGGCAACTTTAAGCTCATCAAAAGTGCGTATAAAAATAAGACCATGCTTTTTGATTTGGAACAAGATGAAATGGAAGTCAACGATATTGCTACTAAACATCCAGCCATTGTCGCTCAATTGCTTAAATTGTATGAAAATTGGAACAGCGAACTGGAGTCACCTCTTTGGATAGACCCGCATATAGAAAATGTTAAAAAAGAGGAAGCTAACACGAAGCATATCAGAAAAAAGTCGCTTTCCAAAAAAGAACAACAGTACTATGATTAATCGAAATCCGTTCATTGCACTCCTTTTTAAAAACAGCTGTTTCTTGTCCCTGTTTTTTGTTTGTTTTAGCACGCTACTTCTTGCTCAACGAACAGCCCCAGCAAGACCAAACATCATCTTTATTCTTACGGACGACCACCGATATGACTTGCTTGGAGCCACAGGAAACAAATTAATCCAAACCCCAAATATTGACAAATTAGCAGAAGAAGGAATACTGTTTACAAATGCCTACGTTACAAGCGCTATTTGTACGCCAAGTAGAGCTTCTATTCTTTTGAGTCAGTTTGAGCGAAAACACAATGTAAATTTTAACTCAGGAACAAGCGTGTCTGAAGCTGCTTGGAATACTTCCTACCCTTTAGTGCTTCGTAACAATGGCTATTATACGGGATATATTGGTAAAAATCATGTTCCCATTGGAGTAGGCGGATATAAATCGGGCGTGATGGAAGCATCTTTTGATTATTGGTATGCGGGTCATGGACACCTCACTTTCTACCCCAAAGACCGACACGAAATTTTCAAGGGAGCTAAAAACAACACACAAGTTGAGATTTTAGAGGAAGGGGTCACCGACTTTTTCAGTAACGAACACAAGCTCAAAGGAGCAAAGCATTTTTTAAATAGTATTCCCAAAGACAAGCCCTTTTGTATGAGTATCAATTTCAACTTGCCCCATGGAGCAAGTACCAGTACTATGAAAATGCTTCCAGCAGACCCAGATACCTACAAAACCCTGTACCGAGATTTGGAAATCCCCCTACCCAAGCATTATGTTGCCAAGGCAGATATAAAAACACCAAAACTCCCTGCAGATGTATTGCACGCAGCAGACAGACAAGATATTTATGATTTTGTTGATAACGAAAACACGCTACGCGAGCGCATGATTCGAAATATGCAAGCCGTAACGGGTATTGATGGTCTTGTTGGGAACCTTAGAGAGACTCTCAAGCGATTAAATCTTGATAAAAATACCATCATTATTTTTACTTCCGATCATGGCATTTTTTGGGGAGAATATGGATTGGGAGGAAAGGCACTCTGTTACGAAGTAAACACGAAAGTTCCCATGATTATTTACAATCCAAATGCGTCTAAAAAAAGAAGGGGTGTTCGGTCAAATCAACTGGTACAAACCATTGATATAGCCCCAACCATGCTACAATATGCTGCTATTCCTATCCCTAAAACATATCAGGGTAAACCTTTAAATGATGTTATTGATGGTGATGATATTGCTGTTCGAGATTATTTGTTTACTGAAAACTTATGGTCTACCCATTTTGGAAACCCGCGTTGTGAGGCAGTACAAGACAAACGGTGGAAATACATACGCTACTACAAAAACGAAAACTTTTCTGCCAAGTACTTAATTGATACCGCAAAAAAATTCAATGTTAACTTGACGAGCATGCTATATGCAAATCACGATCCACAAATTGCAGTTTATCAATCCTTTATCAATACACCCATTGAAGGCGAGCAGCCAGTATATGAAGAACTTTTCGATCTTAGCAATGATGCCGATGAACAATTCAATTTGGCTGCAAATACAACCTATACTGCCAAACTAGAGGAAATGAGAAGCCTTTGGCGAACCGCTATAGTGGAAGCGAGGGGCAAGGATACTCCACAAATAGTTAGATATACCGTTGAAAGCCAAGCGGAGCACAACGCTAATTTTAAACCAGAATAGGCACAGCCTTTTCCGAAACCAAAAGATTAAGGAACAATGAAAGCGACTAAACTTTTTTTATTTGTACTGATAATTTTAACTGTCTCATGTAGTAATGAAGACAGCACCAACCCTGTTTCCTTCAATGACGGCTGGAAATTCCACAAAGGCGATGTTGACGGAGCTCAAAACACCGATTTGGACGATATTTCTTGGCGAGATATCACACTACCGCACGATTGGGCTATTGAAGGCCCCTTTGATAGTTCCTTTAACGCAAGGAGTGGCGGTTTGCCCTTTCATGGTGTTGGATGGTATCGCAAACAATTTGATATACCAAATACCGCAAAGGGCAAGCACATAACGCTTCATTTTGATGGAGCCATGAACAATGCGAAAATTTGGCTTAACGGCAACATGATTGGTGAGCGCCCATACGGTTATATTGGTTTTTCAGTGGATTTAAGTCCGCATCTAAATTATGGTGGAACCAATATCGTCGCTGTTCAGTTAGCTCCCGAAGACTTTTCTTCTAGGTGGTATCCAGGTGCCGGTATTTATCGCAATACTTGGTTGGAAATAAACAATGAAATTCATGTTGCTAAGTGGGGTACTTTTATCACAACCCCAAGCATTTCTGAAAATGAGGCATCAATCAATATTCTGGCCGAGATTGAAAGCATCGCAAGCGAGGATAAAGAAGTAAGCATACAAACTACTATTTTTGATCCAAACAATAGGGAAGTAGCCAAAACAAATAGCGTATTAGTTCAAACAAAACAAAACAGTATCGTGGAAGCAGTTCAAACCACTACTATAGAAGCGCCTATGCTTTGGGACTTAGATACGCCAAACTTATACACAGCTAAGACGACTATCATACAGGGCAACAAGGTTTTGGACCGTTATAATACTACTTTTGGTATAAGAACTATCGAATATGGTGCTGATTTTGGTTTTAAACTCAATGGCAAAAAAACCCGTTTTAAAGGGGTTTGCTTACACCACGATCTGGGTCCACTGGGAACAGCCGTAAACACACGCGCAACAGAACGTCAGCTTGAAATTATGCAAGATATGGGTGTAAATGCCATTCGCACAAGCCACAATCCTCCTTCTCCCGAGCAAGTGCAGCTTTGCGACCAAATGGGCTTGATGATACAGGTAGAAGCTTTTGATGTTTGGCAAATGGCAAAAGTGGAAAACGATTACAGCAAACACTTTGACGACTGGCACGAGCAAGATTTACGTGATATAATCCGTACTTTTAGAAATAACCCTTCTGTTGTGATGTGGAGTATTGGAAATGAAATTTTAGAGCAATCCCAAAACACAATAGGCACTGAAATCGCTCAAAGTCTGGTGGCTATTTGTAAAGACGAAGACACCACAAGACCTACAACGGCTGGCTTTAACCAATATCGAAAACCCATGGAAAACGGTATGGCTGATGCTATTGATTTGGTAGGGTGGAATTACAAGCCTCGAAAATATGAGGAAGTATTGGAAAAACATCCCAACTGGATTGTTTATGGATCCGAAACTTCTAGTACCGTAAGTAGCAGAGGAACCTATCATTTGCCCATTGAGAAATACGTCAAACACGAGTCTTTGGAAATAACCAGTTATGATTTTATTGGTCCCCCATGGGCTTATCCCCCGGATATTGAATTTGAAGCATTGGAAAAAACACCCCATAATTTAGGAGAATTTATTTGGACAGGATTTGATTACTTGGGCGAACCCACTCCTTATGGAGGAAAAGACAATTCCACCAACGGATATTGGAATGGAGATTGGCCTGCAAGGAGTTCCTATTTTGGAGCTGTAGACCTTTGCGGACTCCCAAAGGACAGGTTCTATTTGTATCAAAGTCAATGGACCAGCTCCCCAATGGTTCATGTACTACCTCATTGGAATTGGGAGGGCAAGGAAGGCGAAATAATCCCCGTTGTTTCATATACCAATGCGGAAGAAGTAGAGTTATTTGTCAATGGACAATCGTTGGGTAAAAAGCGTAAAGGAGTTGACAAAACACCTATCCCTATCAATTTTATTGACTGGGAAGGAGGTCGCTACAAAGAAACCCATTTGTCGCCCTATCGCTTGATGTGGGAGGTGCCTTATAAACCAGGATCGCTTCGGGTTGTTGCATACACCAATGGTGAAGTAGTTGCAGAAAAGCGTGTCCATACAGCTGGTAAGCCAGCTAAGATTGAGCTTATTCCAGACAGAGTCTCGCTCCATGCAGATGGCAAGGACATCTCTTTTATTACGGTTCGTATTACCGACAAGGATGGTAATTTATGCCCCAATGCAAACCATTTGGTTGAATTTTCTGTTTCTGATTTGGGAACGATAGCTGCGGTTGGCAATGGCGATCCAGCTACAACGGCACCTTTTCAATCAAATCAGCGCAAGGCATTTAATGGGTTGTGTATGCTAATGGTAAAGACCACAAAAAAATCAGGAACTATTTCTATTCAAGCAACTTCGGACGGACTGAAAACGGCATCAATATCTCTTTCATCAGATTAGTTCTTAACATTTTTAAAACGGGACGAATATTCAGATGGGGTCATGTCGAATAAGCTTTTAAATGACTGCGTAAAATACCCAGCAGTATTAAATCCTGTTTTGAACATACTTTCTTTAGCACTAAAACCTTTTTCTAGGTATTGCGCAGCAATTTTGAGTCTGTAGTTACGCACAAACTCAGTTGGTTTTAATCCTGTAATCGCTTTAGTCTTGTTGTAAAAAGAAGTTCTGCTCATTCCTATATTATCGGCAAGTACTTTGGTTGTAAACGATGAATTGTCCAGATTGCGTTCTATTTCTGCTACAACTTTCTGTATGAATTGCTCCTCAATATCTGTAACATCTATTAAGTTTGGTTCAAATGGAGCTTTTTTAAATTCTTCGTGAATTCGTTTTCTATTTTCAAGTAACGAGTTGATCTGCATCTTTAACACATCCATATTGAACGGCTTTATCAAATAAACGTCAGCACCGGCTTTAAGTCCCTCAATTCGAGATTCATTTGTTGTTTTTGCAGATAGTAAGACAAATGGAATATGATTAGTACTTATGTCTTTTTTCAATTCCCTACACACCTCTATTCCATCTATACCTGGCATCATAATATCGCTAATGATAACGTCTGGATATTTTTCACGTGCAACCTCAAGCCCTTTATTTCCGTTTTCACAACTTATGATGGCATAATTATCACTTAATTCAGAAGCGATATAATGGTTTATTTCAATATTATCTTCAATGATTAAAAGCAAGGGTTTATCGTTATTTTCATAAGAAACTATTTCTGAACTGGTGTTTTCTTCTGGTGTTGGTATGTCCAATGTTGTTAAGATAAGTTCTTTGTTATCAATCATTTGGTCTGATGTTAAATGCGAAGCACCTAAAGGCAATTCAAGTGTAAACGTACTTCCTTCTTGAGGCTTGCTTTTGACGTGAATTTTTCCACCATGAATGTTTGCTAAACTTTGCGAAAAAGATAATCCTATACCAACCCCTTGATTTTTTTTACTCTGATTATTCGCTTGGTAGAAGCGTGTGAATATATTTTTCAAATCTTTTGATTTGATTCCTATTCCATTGTCCTCTACATTAAGCGATACATAACCTTCTGGATAGTTTTCGTTCGAATTTTTTACAACAACCTTGACACGTATTTGTCCTTTTTTAGGAGTAAATTTTATGGCGTTTGACAATAGATTATGGATAATTTTTTCCAATTTATTTAAATCAACCCAAGCAAAGATTTTCTCATTTGGAAAATCATATTCGAGGGATATATTTTTTTGGTCTGCCAATGGGTAAAATTGGTTGCTTATTTTCTTAATACTACTGAGGATGTTAATGTGTTCACAAGCGAGTTGTGTTTTCCCTTGCTCAAGCTTTCTAAAGTCCAAGAGTTGTTTGGTTAGTTTTAGTAGATAGTCAGCATTTCGTTGAATTGTTGTGTATGACTTTAAACGATCTTCTTTTTTAAGCGAATCTACTTTTTTGATGAGTTTTTCAACGGGACCAAGTATAAGGGTAAGTGGTGATCGTAATTCATGAGATATATTGGTAAAGAATTCGAGTTTTGCCGTATTTAATTCTTTTTCTTTTTCTTTTTCAAGTCTGTCAAATTCCAATTTGCGCTTTCGTCTAATGTTGATGAGTGTATACTGACCAAAGAGAAAAAAAACAGCAAATAATAGCAATACGTATGATATTTGCGCAAATGTTGTCAAATACCATGGTGGATATATGGTAATCATAATAGATGCAGGTTCCATAGACCATGTTCCGTTGTCGTTACTTCCGTACACGTTAAATACATAATCTCCTGGGGGGATGTTGGTATAGTTGGCAATTCTTAGTTTTGAGGAAGTTTCAATCCATTCTTTATCAAATCCTTCGAGTTTGTATCGGTATTTATTGAGTGATGGATTGTCAAAATGAAGTGCAGAAAAACTTAATGAAAAATTATTTTTGTCGGCGTCTAAAAAAAGTTGCTTGGTATGTGTTATGCTGTTTTCTATGAGCATGTTACCATCAATCGCTTCATGCGGTCCTATGGGCTCATACATAACATTTAAACCTGTTAATACAGTTGTTGGTGCTATGTCAATTGAAGTATTGTCGTTTGGAGTGAATACATTGATTCCATTGATTCCTCCAAAAACCAATTCACCCTTATTTCTTTTGAGTGCCGAAATTTCACTCATTTCATAGTTTTGCAATCCACTTACAGCATAGGTTTTGTAGGTTTCATTTAGAGGATTAAATGCGATTAGGCCATTGTTTGTACCTACCCACAAAACACCATTGCTATCTTCGGTTATAGAATTGATGACATCATCTGGGAAAAGTAAATTTTGTCGATTATAGCGTTTAAATCCTATAGTAGAACCATCTTCTGTACGTATCATTTTATTGAGCCCTCCTCCAATAGTACCAATCCAAAGCGTTTTATCTGAACTTTCAAAAATTTGTAAGGTGTAATTGCTTCCAATACTGTTAGAGTCTTCTGGGTTGTGTTGAAAGGAAACGAAGGTGCTCTTGGAAATATCGGTACTGTTTTCGTCCAATTTATTTAAACCATTATTTGTTGACAACCACAAAACCCCATAACTATCTCTGTAAATATCTCGAATTATTTTCCCTGATAGCTGTTTATTTTCATTTGGTGAATCTATAAAGGTGAATGTTGTATTTTTTCCGTCAGCGGTCCATTTTGCCAAACCCAAACCATAGCCGTAGTAACCAATCCAGAGTTGTTCCTTTCCTTCTCCCAAAACAGAGTGGATTGCTCTGTAAAAAATATTACTACCGTCTATGGTTGGCTTATTGTATTTTGCGAATTGAAATGATTCCGGAGAGGAATAGCGATTCACTTTAAGCATATTGAGTCCTCCGCTTTCGGTCGAAAACCAGAGTATGGAATTCTCACTATCAATAATGTTTTCAGAAATGGATAAAACTTTATTTGAACTAAGCCCCCGATTGTCTTTGGTAGCAGTGAATACATTAAAAAAATTGTAGTGCTTGTTATTGCGATCTAAAAAACTAACTCCCCCTCCTTCAGTTCCTATCCAAAGATTTTCAAATTGATCTTCGTGTAAACTCCTAATTTTATTACCGCCCAAACTGTTTGGAAAGCTATCTTTGTTAAAATGACCAAATCGAAAGTTGTTGTTTGTTTTTTTATAAATACCTCCTCCGTTGGCACCAACCCACAAGTTTCCCGTTTTATCCAAGAATACAGATTTTACAGAGTTGTTCTTTAATGTTAAAAAGTCAAGATTTTCAAAATCAATGGTATCTACGCGAAGTATTCCTTTTTCAAATGTCACAGAAGAAAGCCTATCCTCAATCACGCACCAAAGCCTACCCTTTGTGTCAATTGCGGCTGATTCATCGTTTACAGTAGCTGAAATAGCTGTTTTCAGTCCTTTTTGATGGTAGCTTATGGTATCATCCCTCAAAATCCATTTGGAATCACCTGCGCCGTCTAGCTGCGTTACAAAATTAGGGTCTGTATGCGGTTGAAAGGAAATGTTTTGTAAACGCGATCCTACTTTGATGTAATGAAGGGCATAAGTGCCTTCATTGGTTTTGTAAAAAACAGTGTTATTTTTGGTGTAAATTCTCTTTGCATCCGCTTCTTTTTTGGGTTTACTTTCAATACTCAATAGAACAAACTCCATTTCGTCAATATCTTCATTGATTAACGCGTAGCAAATTTTGGATCGGAATTGAACCCACAAAACACCATCTTGACTAATTGTAATTCTGTTCGCATAGCTACCCATTTGAGGAATCACTGAATGAAAACTTTTGAAACGTTCTGTTTTTGAATTGTAAAGATTGAGTCCTCCGTCCAATGTCGCAATCCATAAGTTTCCAAATGAGTCGGTTTTGATGTCTTGTACTATTCTTCCAGATAAAGCAGTGTCATTTCCACTAATAGGTTTAAATACATCAAAATTGTAGCCATCAAATTTGTTCAGTCCATCATTGGTGCCAAACCACAAGAATCCCTCATTGTCTTGTGTGATACAGTTTATATCGTGTTGTGATAAACCATCTCTAGCAGTAAAATTTTTAAAGATGTACGTTTCTTGTTGACTGTAACTCAAAAAAGCAACAAACATGATGTAATAAAAAAAACAGTCAACTACTTTTTTCATGTAACTTTATTATGAATGATTAAGTTTAACTAATTTACATTTATTTAATTAAAATAGTGGTAAATAACCTGTTAAACCACCTACGGATTTAATTATTGATAATTAGACACACAAAAAAGAACATTACAAAAAGACCCCTAGCTTGATTTTTTTTTAATTTGATTTATATAAAATGAATGTCTCTTTATTAAACAACATCAACCAATGAAAGAATTAATGAATTTTGGAAATTACACAAGCCAAAAGCTTTTCCGTCGTACGTTATTTACACTCATATTCTTACTTAGCTTATCTGTTTATGCGCAAAAGACTACTGTTAAAGGAACAGTTATTGGTGCTGATGATGGTCAACCTATCCCTGGCGTAAACCTATTAATTGATGGAACAAATTTAGGGTCATCTACAGATTTTGATGGATTCTATTCTATTGAAGCCTCTTTGGGTGCGACCATAGTCTTTACTTATGTCGGGATGGAGGATATTAAAATTTTAGTATCTCAAACTACCCATAACGTTGTCATGAAAACAAGTACTACAGGCCTCGACGAGGTAATAGTAGTAGGTTACGGAACTCAAAAAAAGCGAGAGATTACAGGAGCTATAGCCTCTGTTAAATCCGATGAAATATCAAAAACAGCTACTTCAGATTTTGCTTCCGCCATTCAAGGTAGAATGGCAGGTGTAAGTGTGCGACAAGGTAATTCTGCTCCTGGTGAAAATGCTCAAATCACCATTCGGGGGATTACTTCTTTCCAAGAAGGTGGTTCAGGTCCATTGTATGTAGTGGATGGTGTTACATTTATCGAAAACCCAAACATTACTCCTCAAGAAATTGAGTCCATTGAGGTTTTAAAAGATGGTGCGTCTGCATCTATTTACGGATCTAGAGCTTCTGGTGGTGTCATCCTAATTACCACTAAAAAGGGTAAAGAAGGGAAAATGGAAGTTGACCTAAATTCGTATTTTGGAGTACAAAAAATCAACTCAGGAATCCCACTTGCCGATACTAAAGAATCATTATATATTAATGACATCCTTTATAGGTATCAGGAAACCAATCAGTTTGATCCTCTAGAGTTTAATAAAGACGGATTGCTTCATAATACAGACTGGATGGGAGATTTACAAATAGATCTTGCTCCTATACAGAATCATTCATTGAGTGTTAGTGGGGGTAAAAATGGACTCACATACAATGTGACAGGAACTTATTTCAATCAAGAAGGTTCATTGTACAATTCAAATTACGAAAAATATTCCCTGAGATCCAACACTTATTTCAAAACAGAAAAGTTTGATGTTCAAGCCAATCTGAGTGTGAATGTAAGCGATCAACAAAAAGAACCTTACGGTCTTATTTATGATGCAATTAGGATGCAACCTTACCGACCAGCGATTGACCCAAATACGGATATTTTTCAAATTGATGGAACGAATCCTGAAAACATTTCCAACTTTGTGGGCAAGTTAAAACAAGAAAGTGGTAGTAAAATAAATTCGTTTAATGGAAATATTAGGTTGAATTATAAATTGGCCGAGGAATTAACCTTCGGTGCAAACCTTGGAAAATCATTCTACAGCAAAAAAGATCGTTTTTTCAACCCAAGTTATTTGGTTTATAATGACTTAGGGGCGATTAATATAGCAGCTAGTAATCTAAATGCACAGCTAAGACTCGGAGATGGAACCAATAATAGAAGTATAGCCGAGTTTACCATGAATTATTCAAAAAGTTTTAATAAACACAATCTAAAACTACTTATCGGAAATACTTACGAAAAGTCATCGTATGAGTTTTATAGAACGGGAGCTGATAATATATCAAATAATAAAACCCCTGTTCTTGGGAATGGCGAGCCTATTGTAGCCACTCATTTTATTAATATGACTAACAGTATTTCTTATCTTGCAAGAGTAAACTATAACTACAAATGGAAATATTTTTTAACTGCTGTGGTTAGGCATGATGGTTCTAGTAATTTTGGAGCTTCAGAACGTTATGGCACTTTTCCATCGATCTCCGCTGCTTGGACACTTTCTAATGAGCCGTTTTTTAAGAATAAAGACAAAATTTCAATGGCCAAAATCCGTTTTGGATACGGAACAACAGGAAGTGACAGAATACCTCCCTATGCATACAGCCCAGTGGTTATCTCAAACGTTGATTACCCACTTGGCGGCGGTGCAAACTTGGCAAGTGGAATGTCGCAGCCTGGTTATGCTGACCCGAACCTCAAATGGGAGTCAAATATCAGCAAAAACTTTGGAATTGATCTTGATTTCCATAGAGGAAAAGCGGGTCTAGTCATTGATGTTTATGAACAAGATAAAGAGGATATGCTATTAGCTATTGTTCCTCCAATTTCTGCTGGATCTACTCCGGTCAATGATCAATCCTATGATAAGTTCCTTACCAATGTAGGAAATCTTAGAAACAAAGGGATAGAAATTGCAGGACACTTTAATCAAAATTTCGGATCGATTCAGGCTAAGTTTAGTGGAACTTTTACCAAAAATGAAAATAAAGTAATTAGTTTATCAAGGGAAGGTGAATTTATTTTTGGGGGGTATCCAAACATCATAAGGGTGGGACAGACAGAACCCGTTGCTGTTCTTGAAGCGGGTTATCCTGTAGGTACTTTTAAGGTGTATGAAACGGCTGGAACTATCAAAACAGATGAAGAGCTAGTCGCTTATCAACAGTTAATTCCTGATGCTCAAAAAGGGGATCTGCGCTATTTAGATACCAACGGAGACGGCGAATTATCCAATGATGACAAAGTAGCTAAGGGTTCCTATCAACCTGATTTTGAGTATGGATTTACCGTTGACTTAAATTACAAGCAATTTGATTTATCAATGCAACTTTACGGTGTGGAAGGAAGTACTATTTACAACGGCGCAAAGCAATATGCCTACAGCATGAAGCGTCACAGTGATTTAGTGTACAGCTGGACGGATATGAATCCGACTTCAAACATACCAACTCCACGATCAAATATTGAACATCCAAATGTTCAAACATCTACAGATCTTTTTCTTGAAGATGGTTCTTTTCTGAGAGTGCGAAACATCATTCTAGGGTACTCTTTTGATGAGTATGTCCTAGAAAAATTGGGTATTGACAAATTACGAATATATCTCAGTGCACAAAATCCAATCACGTTTACCAACTATACAGGATTTGATCCTGAAGTCGGAAGCAACAACCCCTTAGATGGTGGTTTGGACAGGGGTAACTATCCTATTTCGGCTACTTATTTAACAGGTTTATCCATTTCATTTTAACTATTTAAACAAGCAAAAATGAGTCAATTAAAAACATACCGTCTATTTTTTATAGCAATAATTTTCGTTACAAGTTGCAACAAAGATTTTTTAAGTATTGAGAATCCTAATGATCTAAGTGCTGAATCTTTCTGGTCTACAGAGGATGAAGTTCAACAAGGATTAATAGCTACCTATGGGGCTCTGCAATTAAATGGACTTCTTGGGGGAAATGCTGCTATAGAACTGCCCGTCAGGTCCGACGTTGGAAGACCAAATAACTGGAACGCCAACGCTATAGGATTGAATACACTTTCATTCAATGAAAACACCCAAATTGTTCAATTAAGATGGCGAGATGCTTACATTGGAATTTACAGAGCAAATCAGGTGCTGTCCAATTTAAGCAATGTCGAAATCACAGATAATACCCACGTTCAAATTGAAGCCGAAACCCGATTTTTAAGAGCTTTCTTCTATTATTCACTCTATAAAGGATACAACGGCGGAAGCGTGATAATTCACACGTCCATTCCCGAGATGCGTTCCGACTTTTATAAAAAGCCATCTCCAGCAACTAAAGTCTATGATCTTATTCTTGCTGATTTAGAATTTGCGTATGAAAACTTACCGATGAGTTATGAGAATAGTGCCGATCTTGGTCGTGCTACATGGGGTGCAGCTACAGCGATGTTAGGAAAGCTCCATATAAATGAACACAACTATGAAGTTGCCAAAGCTTATTTTAAAGAAATTTTAGACAGCAATATTTATGCACTAACATCCAATATTGCTCATAATTTTGATGAAGAACATGAGTTCAATCAGGAGTCAATTTTTGAAGTTGCCTTTTCGATAGAGGCCAAGCCTGGAACCTCTGGGGGAGCAGCAGACGGTCCTACAGGCTCAGAAGCCACCAGTAGATCAAGAGGGCTTGCAACAACCCAAGGAGGTGGTTACAGAACAGTGATGCCATCTTACTACATGACTATGCTTTTTAAAAATGATATTATGGATATGACCAATCCTATTAATGCCAATAGAACCGGGACTGCCAAATACTCTGTAAGAGCTTCTAGCTCAATAGCCATATCAGACGATGACAATTCAACGATGTATCAACTTTCATCTGACAAGGGAGGCGCCTATAACAACAACGAAGCTTCCTATTTAAAAAAGTTTCAGAACTGGTGGCTTGAAAGCGAAAGTGATCAAAGTATTTCTGGAATTAATGAACGGGTGATTCGCTTGGCTGATGTTATGTTGTTGTATGCAGAATGTCTTTTACAAACCGAAGGTAACTATATCGATGCACTTGAATTGGTGAATTCCATTCGTATTCGCGCAGGTGTAGTACCGCTATTGGAAGCCGATTATGACGAAGTTTCACTTATGGAACACATCATGTGGGTAGAACGTCCTCTAGAGCTCATGTTTGAAGGGCATGATATTCGCTGGGAAGATCTTACCAGGTGGGGCAAAATAAAAGAACAATACGAACGTCTTGCAGACAAATCTTATGTTGTTATCGCCAAAGAGCTTCATGAGTATGATCCAAATATTCACAGTGTAACTTCTGATAAAATTCTGAAAGAATTTGTAGAGGCTTTCAAAGTATACAGCCCAGATGCACATAATTATTTTCCAATACCTTCAACAGAATTGAATTCAAATCCAGATTTTTTAGATTAAAAAAATCAAAAAAATAAATCTAAATAAGTAAATGATGAAAAAAATAAGTTATTATTTCGCAATTGCAGCCTTAACGGTATGGGTTATGAACTCATGCGAGCGTGATTCTATTGTATCAGATGCAGCTAATTTTTCTGACCCAGTTGCTGTTGCTTCTGGAAATAAGAGAATTGAGCGAGGAAATATTACCTCATTTGCAGACCTTTCTAAGGGAGTAAAACTACGCACGTGGACAATCCCTAATTCCGCAAAAGTTACCAACCTAGACGGTCGTTTACTTTCCAAAGTAGATCTTATTCATGTTCAGTTCGATGAACCTGGCGATTATGAAGTTCGTCTTCAATCCGAATTTGAAGTAGATTCCGTAGCATTGGATACCACCTTTAATGTTTCTGTACTGGACTACATTGAAACCAAACTAGAAATTGAGTCTATTGACGCTGGATTTTCGGATCAAACTCCTGAGCAGATTACCATGTATGAGGGCGGAACAATTCATTTTAAAGACATTTCTCTTGGCAATCCAAACAGAAGAAAATGGTCGCTACCAGGAGGCGATCCCTCATCAGCTGGAGGTATCAGTGTTGATGACGACGAATTAGTAAAGAAAATATCGGTTGCTTATCCAACCATTGGAACTTACGATCTAACCTTGGTTTCTTGGCGTCAATACCCTGACGGAGCAAAAGACACCTTACACCTCAAGGATTATATAAAGGTAATCGAAAATATTGATCCTCCAGTATTAACAAGCATTACTGAGAGTCTTTCAGGGGTAATTCATTTGAACTACAATCTTCCAGTAAAAATAACCTCCGATATTGTACCCAATTTGATTTTAAAAGCAGATGGAGTAGAGGTAGGTATTTCAAGTGCAGAAATCAACACAAATGACAATAGAGTGGTTGATATTACTCCGGCTGTAAACATAAAAAGCAATCAGTTAGCGACTATATCTTATGACGGAATGGGTGGTCTTATGAGAATCAACGATATTCCTGCAGAAGAATTTACAGATCAAGTTGTAGGCTTGTACATACCGCCAAACCTTGTTGATGCTGCCATTTATGGTTTTGAAGATGGAGGAACTGGCTGGATGGCTGCTTCTGACAATGTCGGTCAAATAAGTTTTTCTGACGAGCAAGCCGCTTCAGGCAATTACAGTATGCGAATGGAAGCCACTCAAAATGCTAAGTGGACTCGATCATGGAGTTGGAAAGACGGTTCAGTTTTTGCGCTTGAGCAGGGTATGAAAGTAACCATAGAATTTAAAATGTGGATTGATCCATCTTTTACAGATTCTGCCATTGGACCTTGGATCATAAAAACAGAAGCGCCTTTCCCAGGAACACAATTTTGGACTGGGGTAGCTGGTTTGCCTAAAGGTGAATGGATTACCATTAACAAAGAATCTGCGAAAGTATGGACGGCACCTAGTTCTGGTAATTATTTTATAGCCTTTAGATTTGAGAAAAAAGGGGTTGTTTATATTGACGATATTAAAGTTTATGAGCCAGAATAATTAATAAAGCAACTTTTTTAAAAAATTAATTACTTATTCACAATGCCAAAAAAAGTGAATAGATTGAAATTTTCCTGCTGTGCCCTTTTGTTCACAGCAGGACTTTTTGGTCAAGTCAATAGGGTAGTTGTTGATCCAGAAATACAAAAGTTTATTGGTGATGTTTCTGAACTTGATAGATCAAAATATTTCTCGATACATGCTACCGCAAACACACCACTTTTACAATCTTTTTATAAAGATTATAACGTAGAAAGATCAGGAAGAAACTTTTATGGTCCAGGTATTGATGCTAAAAAACAGAAGGGTACGGTTGGGCTTTATCCAAAAGTAAATTCTAAGAATGGCTCAAGTGTCAAGCCTGTTCGTCGTTTTGTGTCAACAGAACATCCACGAAATGTATATAAAGAAGGTTTAGATATCGAAGCTTTGTCTGATTGGGCAGTAGAGTACTTCAAAAACATGGATGATGATGAACGTCCACTTTGGTACGAACCTATGAACGAACCGTTTGTTCACGCAAAAGACTTTTATGACGAAAAAGATTGGGATCCAGTTGCTGAACTTCGTGTCAAAACAGAAATGTCTCAAATGTACCGTGCACTGGGTGCAAAAATACATGCAGAACCCACATTAAAAAACATCAAAGTTCTTGGGTATGGTGCGGCATGGCCTTCCTTTGAACTCAAAGATTTTCAAAATTGGAAAACAAATATGGGGTTGTTTCTGGATATTGCGGGAGATGAAATAGATGCCATATCGTACCACTTGTATGATGGAGTTAATCAAGCTGGACAAAATAACAAGCGCCAAGGAAGTAATAACGATGCTATTATGGACATGGTGGAAGCGTATAGTTACAATCGTTGGGGATTCATAAAACCGCATGCAATTACAGAATACGGAGGTATTGAGAAAAAAAAATTTACATTGATTAAGAATATGCAGTCCATTCGGTCTCAAAATGCTATGATTTTTGGGCTGTTTGATCGCCAAGATCGATTGGAAATATCAATTCCCTTTACGGTCGACAACGCTACTTGGCACATTACTAAGCAAAACGATTATCTTCCCTACAAGGCTGTATTGTGGCGTCCCGAAAATATGGGCGCTCCCCTTAAAGATATTACGGGATGGGTTTACACGAATCGAATTCATTTCTATCAACTTTGGAAAGATGTTAAAGGAAAGCGTGTTTTCACTTCGACTGCTAATCCAGACATTCAAGTTCAGGCTTTTCTAGATGACAAGCATTTGTATGTTGCTTTAAACAACCTCGATGAGTCTCCACAACAAGTAAGTTTGGATGTGGCTTCATTGGGTGTTAACATTCAAAATATTAGTGTTAAATCATTAACTGTTTTCCAGGAAGATTTTCCTCGCTACTACGAAGATACTGTTCCATCAATTCCGAATGAATTTTATATAGAAGCTGCAGAGACAATAGTCTTGGCATACAACCTTAAAACGCCTATGGCATTTAAGAATCAAGTCAATGCAAAACGCTATTATTCAACCGGCTTTTTAGTACCAATCGAAGCCCACAATGAAATGACTTTTGAGTTTAAAAATGTCAAAAGTGGACATGGATTCGCATCGCTAAGCATGAGTATTGGCCGAAATCACGATGTTTCCAAACGCCCCAATGTATTAATTAATGGGACGAAAGTAGCTGTTCCATTCAATTGGAAAGGGTACGACCAAGCCAATAGAAAAAAATTCTTTGGGACTATTGAAATTCCTGTTCCCATAGCGTTAATAAAAGAAAACAATACGGTAAGCATTCGTTTTCCAGATAGTGGAGGTCACCTGAGCTCGCTAATATTGAATGTAGAAACTTCAAAAAAACCAATTCAATAAGTTCTATTATTTATGGTAAAAAGTTTACGAAGTGCACAACTATTAATTGTCATTTGCTCTTTTCTTTTACAAGCGCAAAATGAAGTAAATTTCACTACAATAGATGGTTTTAGTGATGGAGCTCTTTATAACCAAACGAACTGGAGTGCAAGTAATCAAGCAGTTACTTGGGTTGTTGATGCCCAATCGGGAGTGGTTTCTACTGTAGGGGATTGGAAACGAGCAGCTTGGCAACAAGGATTTGTTTTATCCAGTATAGGAGATGCAATTACTCTTAGGGTAGATTTCAATATGTCGGGCACATTTACAGCACAAAACAACCCATTGATGAATTTTGGTTTTGGTTCTGGCAGCAATGTTAATGATGCATTATTTACATCCAACAAAGTTTACTTATCAACAAGAGTTGATCCAATAAATTACTCAAGTCCTATTCTACATTTAAGGGATGATAATGATTCGGTTGGACTTTTAACGGATGCTTATTTAATCATTCAAGATTGTCAAAACACAAATACCAGTGATGATTTAGCTGTTGAGGTAACTCTAATTCTTGGAGCAAATGCCTCCAATTCAACTATTTCTGCAAAACTGATAAATGTGACAGATGCAACAGAAAGTAACTTAGGCTCCTATGTTGGAGTGAAAGCGGATATCTTCGCTGCTGCTTCATCGAACATTTACCCCTATTTTGGTTCTGGAAATCTCGCTAACGATACGTCTCTTTCTGCCATAAACGTAACCAAAGTATCTGTAACGGCTTCTTCTTCCATTAATATCAACCCTTCTATAAAAAGATATTTGGGCAATTCGTCAATACTTGATAGAGGTAAATATTTTAATCTGCATTCTACCGGTGGTAATGATACAGAACCTAATTTTTTTACCGACTACAATGCTACGCAACACGGACGGGGTTTTTGGGGACCTGCAAGTAAAGCGGTTCAAGAACAAGGACAAGTCGGTGTATACCCAAGCCCAAAATCTGGAACGAATGAAATTAGAGAGGTAAGCCGATATATTGCAACCGAACACCCCTATAATATTTACGAGGAAGGAATAAACTTAACAACCCTTTCCGATTGGGTAGTTGAGTATTTTAAGAATTTTGTAGGCGTCAACCTCAGACCTGAGTTTTACGAACCTATGAATGAACCTTTCGTTCACGCGCGAGACTTTTATTCAGAACCCGATTGGACAGAATCTGCTGAAAATCGGGTAAAACAAGAAATGGCTCAAGTATTCAAAGAAATAGGAAGTAAAATGCATGCTACACCCGAGTTGGTAAATATGAAAGTCATTGGTTATGCCGCAGCTTGGCCCTCTTTTGAAAAAAATAACTTTGCTGTTTGGAATGAAAATATGAAAATGTTTATGGACATGGCAGGTGCAGATATGGATGCTTTTTCAACGCACCTATACGATGGAGTAAACCAGGTGGGACAAGATACCAAACGATCGGGGAGTAATATGGAGGCGGTATTGGATTTGATAGAATCTTATAGCTATGAAAAATGGGGAATAGTCAAACCGCATGTGATTTCTGAGTTTGGGGGCATTGTGGGATCAACCTATTCCGATATTAATAACGTGCAATCGATTCGATCCCAAAATGCGATGCTTTTTGGCTTGTTTGAGCGTCAAGATATTACGGAGCTTGTTATTCCTTTTACCACAGGAAAATCAACATGGCACATTACAGAAGACAACAATAATTTACCCTACAAAGCGGTCCTCTTTAAACCCATTCCTTTTGGTGTTCCAAAAGATCAAATAACAAGTTGGGAATATACAGATCGCATTTATTTTTATGACTTATGGAAAAATGTAGAAGGAGAACGAATCTTAATTCGATCTAACCACCCTGACGTTCAGGCTCAAGGTTTTAGAAACGGAAATAAATTATATGTGGCGTTAAATAATTTAGAGGATGTATCACACACATTGAACCTTGCTTTTGATGAAACAAACCTTCCCTCGGTAAATGAAGTACGGATTAAATCTCTTATTGTTAATTCAAACGAATTGGCCCAATTTTCTGATCAAACTTCAACAACTATTCCTTCAACATATGATTTGGCAGTGAACGAAACGGTAGTGTTTGAATATACCTATAATACTGCTTTCAGCTTTAACAATGCGCTCATTTTGAATCGACATTACAACAACGAATCAACTGTTCAACCCATTATTGCCAACTCCCCAATGTCCTACACGTTTTCCAATGTACCAACCTCATCCGTTGAATATGCTACCTTACGCATGAGTATTGGACGCAAACACGATCGGTCAAAATCTCCAGCAGTCGTTTTGAACGGACAAACACTTAGCGTTCCTGCCAACTGGAAAGGGTATGACCAAGCCAACAGGGATGACTTTTTTGGGATGATAGAGATCGATGTTCCAATAGAATATCTTCAATCCACCACAACGGTTTCTCTTGAATTCCCTGATTCCAACGGACATGTTAGTTCTTTAGTGCTTATAACGGAAGCCTATGATGCAAATCTGTTATCGAATGATGACTCAATCAAACAATTACCCAAAGAGAAGCTATTGATTTACCCAAATCCTTCTCTTGGGTTCGTAAACTTAGACAATGCAATGATTGGAAAACTTGTTAAAATATTCGATTTAACGGGTAAAAAAGTCCATAACGAGAAGTATGATAGGAAGGCTATAGATTTACACCATTTACCAACAGGAGTATATATAGTAAGTGTCAACAAGCAATTTGCAAAAATTGTAATTAAGTAGCGCAAATCATGAAGCATTTTTATTTTTTGTGCTTTACCCTTCTGTTTTTTTTAGGAATTTCCAATTCCCACGCTCAACAAAAAAGCTCTGTATATTTTAAAAACGGAGATGTCATCTGCTTTTTAGGCGATAGCATTACCCACGGAGGGCAGTATCATGAATTTTTGCAGCTATTTTACGCAACTCGATATCCTGAGTTAAAGCTCTCTTTTCACAATTGCGGTATCTCTGGAGATAATGCCGCTGGAATGGTTGAGCGCTTTGAAGAAGATGTGATGAAACACAACCCAACACATGTTTTTTTGATGACTGGAATGAATGATGTCATTCGCACTTTGTATTTCGAAGGCATCGCTAACGATAAAATTTTGAATCAAAGAAATACTGCGCTTGAAAACTATAAAAAACAGACCAAACTTTTGCTAGAAAAAATAAAAGCGCAGCAAGTAGTCCCCGTACTACTTACACCTTCTATTTACGACCAGTACTCCAAAATTGAAAAGGAAAACAACTTGGGTTGCAATGATGCGCTTATCGAGTGTTCCAATCATATTAAAAAACTAGGGAACAAGTATGATGCGCTCGTTATTGATCTAAACACACCCATGAAAGAACTCATGGAACGTGAACTAAAAAAAGATTCTCTTTTTACCATTGTTGGAAAAGACAGGGTGCACCCCGGTACGACTGGGCATTTTATCATGTTTGAGGAAATTATTTCTGCACTTGAGCCAGAAACAATGGTATCTAAAATAACCATTGAATTATATAATGATGAACATTCAATAAAAAATGAGAACGTAGCACTTCGTAATGTGCAGTTGTCAGATAGCTTAATTTCTTTTCAGACGCATGAAAACAGCTTGCCTTTTCCTTTGGGAAATTACCTTGATAAAGCATTGTCATTAACATCTTTTATGGATGTGAATAACCAGCAATTGCTTCAGGTAGAAGGGCTAAAAAATGGAGCGTATGATTTATTTATTGAGAATGTATTTATCGATCGCTTTTCAACACAGGAGTTGTCTAGTGGAGTAAACTTAGCCACAAAAGAAAACACACCACATTACAAACAAGCGCAAGAAATAAAGCGCTTGTGTTCAGCCTATCGTCAAACACAGTTCCAGCTTCGCGCAGTTGCCTTTATACGGCACAGCTATCTTAACGACTACAAGGGTCCTGAAGATATAAAGCTTATGCAAAGGCATTTAACTAAAAAACTAAAAATCATAGAAGGCAAACCGTATTATAATTACATCAAAAAGAATATGGAAGCGTATTTTGAGACACTTCCAAAAATAGATTCTTTAAAAAACAGACTTGATACGATTCAAAATATCATTTATTTTAATAACACACCTCAACAACTCGGTTGGCGACTTGTAAAACAGGATTGATTGAGGAGTGATTTGATGATTTATAACACATTTTTGAACATTTCTAACATTGCTCTCTTTTGAATATTAATAATTTTATATTTTAATCCTTAAATGATTTTATATGAAAAATATTTACACAATTGCCTTATTATTTTTAACTATTTCGGTAAACTCACAAACCACTACTGTCAATACTGTTAATTTTGATACTAATGAGGGGTATACAGCTGGAGCTCTTTATAACCAAACAGGTTGGGACTCTCAGTTTACTGGAAACACATGGATTGTAGATCCAGTTTCTGGAGTGACTTCAGTTTCTAGTGACTTCCAAATGGCTGCTTGGAAACAAGGGTTTTCAGTTTCTGAGGTTAATGATTATGTTACTTTTAGAGTTGACCTTAAGTTTATAGGTACTTTTGGTACTAATAATAATCCGCTTATAAAAATTGGTTTTAGCTCCTCAAGCGATGTGGCAGCCGCCCCACCCCCTCCCAATAATGGTGTGTTTCTAAGGACAGCAAACTATAATACACAGCTCCAACTTGGGAATAATCTTAATTCGGGTGCTTTAACTCCTAATGCATCTCTTGTAATAGCTGATTGTCAAGGCATAGATGAGTCGGATGATTTAGCAGTAATCGTCACATTAACTCTTGGTGCAGATGCTAGCAGTTCAACAATTTCTGCTAAATTAATGAATTTAACAGACGGTACTGAAACTGTTATTGGTTCACAAAACGGCGTTAGTAGTGAAGTTTTTGGTGCAGCTACGACTAATATTTATGGTTTTTTTCAGGCTCAAAGTTTCAAAAACACGGGCGGTAGTGGAGCGTTAACAGAAATTCAAGTAAGTTCGGTTACAATGACAGAAGTAAAAACGTTATCTGTAAAATCTTACGCACTTCCTACATTTGACTTGTCACAAAACCCGGTCAAGGATGAGGTACAGTTGTCAGGTTTAATAGAAGGTAGTAGGATTTCTATTTACTCAGTTACTGGAGCAAAAGCGAGTAGCCATGTATTCAATGGAAGTTCATTAAATCTTAGTCACCTAAATACAGGTGTTTACTTTATGGAAACACCTGGCTTCGCTGTTAAAAAAATAATTAAAAAATAGATTTTTATTAATACAACGAATCAAAAGCCACTGAATTTCAGTGGCTTTTTTTTTATATTTAACGCTATGAAATACTTATTAATAACATTGCTGTTTCTTTGTTCAGGTATATCAGCACAAGATTCAAAAACACCTATTTATCCAGGTGTCATGCCCTGTGCTTCTAATCTACCAATACAAAAGGTTACAAATTCCATTTCTATTAAAGAACGAATAAGCAGCCCGCAATTATGGTATTATCCGACAGACAAATCTATTCAAAACGCACCAGCAGTTTTGGTTTTACCGGGTGGAGGTTACCAAAACCTAGCTTTTAAAAAGGAAGGTACAGACGTAGCTGAGTGGTTAAACACCTTGGGTATTAACGCTTTTGTGTTGATGTATCGAACACCCTATTGGGAGTCAGCGTCTTGCAAGAAAGAAATTCCTATTTCAGATGCCAAACAAGCCATGCGTATCATTCGATTTCGTGCAAGCGAATGGAATATAAACCCTAACAAAATAGGAGTTTTGGGATTTTCAGCTGGCGGTCACTTGGCAGCGACACTTTCCACCCAGTTTGATTATGGTAAAAATACACGCAATAAAAGGGATTCGGTTAGCAGCCGTCCTGATTTTAGTATCTTGGTTTATCCCGTAATAAGCATGATAGATGCCTACACGCACAAAGGTTCAAAACAAAGTCTCTTGGGTATTAATCCAACAAATGAAGAAGTAATTGCCTTTTCTAATGAGTTACAAGTAAAAACGGATACGCCACCGGCCATTTTAATTCATGCTTCCAATGATATGGCGGTTATTGCCGAAAACAGCATCATGTATTACAAGGCCCTACTGGAAAAAAACATTCCTGCAGCTCTGCATATATGGGAAGACGGTGGTCATGGCTTTGGTTTAGACCAGGCAAAGGGGTCTGTAAAATCGTGGTCAAAAATCACTCAAGAATGGTTCCTTCAACGAGGAATTATAAAATACTAATCAAAACGTAAATTACTCGTGCTTTTGTAAACATCTCCAACGATTGCAAGATAATTTTGCATCATCTGCTCCCTTTTTTCGGGTAATTTTTCTGCTAAATTGTTTTTTTGTGACGCATCTTCTGCCAAATTATACAACTGATATTCGTCTCCATTTCCTGATTCAATGCCTTTAGTAAAAAACATTTTGGGTCCAGGATGCGGTGGAATTAATACCCAATCGCCTTGTCGGTATGCGGTTCTGGAAGTAGCTTCCAAAATAAGGTCTTTACGACCTTCATTGGTTTTCCCTAATAATAAATTCAAATGATTTTCACTATCTATTTCAGGAGTTGATGCATCAAACATACTCGAGAGTGAAGAAAGCCAATCCACTTGTGAAATAATGGCATCAGAAGTGCTGGGCTCTATGGTTCCTTTCCAGTAGGTAACAAAGGGAACACGCGTTCCAGCCTCAAACAAACTGTATTTGCCCCCACGCAACCCCCCTGAAGGTGAATGGTTTCCTAATTTTTCAATGGCATAATCAATGTACCCATCATCAAGCACAGGACCGTTATCACTTGATAAAAATATAAGCGTATTTTCAAGCAGGCCTTCTTGCTCAAGCGTTTTGATCAATTCTCCAATACACCAATCTGCTTCAGCAATAACATCGCCCCTTGGGCCCATTCCAGTAGCTCCTACAAAGCGTGGGTGCGGGGTTCTTGGCACGTGAGGTTGCTGAAACCCATAATACAAAAAGAAGGGTTTGTCTTTCTTTGTTGTTATATATGCCTGAACTTCTTTAAGAAAATCATCTGCCATATCTTCATCTACCCATCTTGCGGATTGGCCACCTTTCATGTGCCCAATTCGTGGAACTCCGTTGACAACAGTCCTGTTGTGTTGCGCATCGGCTTTCATTTTTACTAATTGTGGCGAGTTTTCTCCAGTGGGTTCTCCGGGGAAGTTGTTTTCGTAATCAATTTCTATTGGGTCGTTCACGTCTAAATTATAAACATCACCATCTTTAATGTACACTGTTGGAACCCTATCTTGCGTTGCTGCCATGATAAAGCTATAATCAAATCCAACTTCGTTGGGTCCTGGTGAAATATGGGTGTTCCAATTCACATTCCCCAAACCTAGACCTAAGTGCCATTTACCAATAACTGCGGTTTCGTATCCGTGACTACGTAGCATTTTTGGTAAAGTTATTTGTGCGGTATCAATAAGAAGCGGAGCTGTACCTGGCAATATTTTGGCATTTCTATTGCGCCAAGGGTATTGACCCGTTAGCAAGGCGTATCTACTAGGAGTACACGTTGCAGATGTTGCATATCCGTTTGTGAATTTACGACCGTTGTTTGCCAAAAAATCCATGTTTGGTGTGGCTAATTCGGTTGCTCCATATGCACTTAGGTCCCCATAACCCAAATCATCTAGATAAATAAAAATGATATTAGGATTTTCCAATGTACCCTTGCTGTTTTTTGGATTTGTGGTACAAGATCCAAGTGCTATCGAAACTAAGGCAATTAAGGCTAATTTTTTCATAGTAAGAATTTAAAAGTTAATTGAGATTTTTACGACCATATATTGATTATCTCATATTTGTATTTAGCACACAATTTTATCTTGAAAATCTTTTATTTGACCACAGCTTAGTTGTTCCATGATTTGGGTTAATTGTTGTTTGAGCATGGCTATGGTATGATTTCCGCCTTTTTTACCTAGTGCTGAAACACCATACATAAAGGTGCGTCCCATAAAGCTAAAGTCTGCACCCGTTGCCATAACCCGCGCCACATCTGCGCCTCCTCGAATACCACTGTCCATCATGATAGTTAACTTGTCTTTGTAAAGAGGTGCTATGTTTTTTAGGGAGTCAACAGTGGCTTGACCAACGTCAACTTGCCTGCCACCATGATTTGAAATAATAACGCCATCCAATCCCAATTGATAAGCCTTTTCGACATCGTGGACCGATTCGGCGCCTTTGAGCACGAGTTTTCCTTTCCACATATCGCGAATTTTTTTGATTTTTTCCTCATTCAAGCGCCCCGAAAAAGTTGCATCCATAAATTTTGCCAACTGACTTAAATTTAAGTTTTTAGGCATGTATGGTTTTAAAATTTCAAAACTCGGCTGACCATTAATCAATGTTTGCAACGACCAGTGAGGTCTTTTAGCGGCATTAATAATATTGGTTAACGTCATTTTAGGAGGCATGGACAAACCGTTGCGAATATCCCTAGGACGGTATCCAAAAGAGGGTACGTCTGCCAAAATCACTAGTACAGGACATTCGGCAGCCTCAGCACGTTTTAGAATGTCTTTGGTAACACGTTCTTCAGCAGGGTGGTAGAGCTGAAACCATGCATTTCCTTCTGTAATTTCTGCTATTTTTTCAATACTTGCGGTGGTTACTGTGCTAAGAACAAAAGGGATATTATGGTCAAACGCAGCTTTGGCCAAAATTTCGGGAGACTTTGGCCACATTAGACCTTGCAAACCAACAGGGGAGATGCCAAATGGAGCATCATACATATGTCCAAAAAGTTCTGTTTTTAAACTCGGTTTTTGGTAGTCAACCAAATACTTGGGTTTGAGTTCAATATCTCGAATTCGATCTGTATTTTTTTTTAGGTTCACATCCTCATTACACCCTCCATCCAAGTATTCAAATGCAAATTTCGGTATTTTACATTTCGCACGTTTCCGCAAATCTTCAACGGAAGGATATTTATAGTTTATTTCTGATTTCATTTACGGAATGAGTTTAAGTCATATATTTTGTCCATCAACACCCATTTGGTGCCAGAAGGCGAATTGGGCAGCGCTTGTTGAAAATCCCACATAAGGGTTTCCCATTCTTGCACCTTTGGATTGTTAGCATCAAGTGTGGCTTTCCTTTCAAAAGAAAAAGACGTATCGACTTCTAAAATCATAAAAAGTCGGTTGCCAGTATGAAATATTTCTGCGCTTTGAATACCCGATGCTATGATGCTTTGATTGATTTCAGGCCATACGTGCTTGTGATGTTTAATGTAGGCATCAATCTTTTCTGGATTGTTTTTGAGATCCAATGCCAAACAATATTTTTTTAATGCGCTTCCCATCACTATTAATTTATGGCCCTGTCTAAATGAGTATAACCACCATCCACATAAATCAATTGGCCTGTAGTGTGACTTGAGCGAGATGAAAGTAAAAAGGCAACTGTATTGGCTATTTCAATAGTCGTGGTCATGCGTTGCTCCAAGGGTATTTTTTCTGTTATAGACTTTAGCTTTTCTTCTGAATTTTCAAAAGTGTTGATCCATTTTTCGTATAACGGTGTATAACATTCTGCTACAACAACACAGTTCACACGAATGGAATAGGGCAACAGTTCTAGCGCCCATTCGCGAGTAAGTGCATTGCGCCCGCCATTCGCTGCAGCATATCCCGAGGTACCGCCTTGACCAGTATCAGCTGTTTTGGAACCGATATTTACAATAGCCCCTTTTGTTTTTTTTAATTCGGGAAGTACCAATTGCGTCATCAAGTAATAGTGAGCCAAATTTCGTTTAATAGATTCCATGAAATCCTCATAAGTTCCATTTTCAAGTCCAATGCCGTCATTCACTCCTGCGTTGTTTACCAGTCCATCAATACGACCAAATTTCTCTAATATAGCCTTAATAGCCTGTTCACACTCATCAGGTTGAGTTAGCTCCGCAAACGCATAACCAATTTCAACACCTCTTTTATGATAATCAGCAACAACATTTAAAATACTTTCTTTGTTTCTACCAATAATCACCGGAAGGGCTCCTTCTTTGGCTAATAAAGAAACAATGCCCCCACCAATGCCTTTTGAGCCACCAGTTACTATAATTACCTTTTCTTTTAATCCTAAATCCATACTACAAATTGTAAATTTTAATGGCATTACTCCCTAATACTTGTGCCTTTGTTTCTGTTGAATATTTGTCAAGATAATTTTTAATTATAGAGAGTACCTTTTTATAATCAGCAGCCAACAGACATACGGGCCAGTCGGAACCAAATAACAAACGATTTGGTCCAAATGAAGTAAAGACGTGATCTAAAAACGGAGTAAAGTCTTGATTTTTAAAAATAAAGTTTTTGGCTTCGGTTACCATGCCTGAGAGCTTACAACTCACATTTTCAAATTTAGACAGGGCCGTTATATTGACCTTCCATTGGTAGCTTATTGATTCTGAAATATTTGGTTTGGCAATGTGATCTAAAATAAATTGTTGTTTGGGAAATTTCTTAACCAAAGCCAACGCAGCGGGAAGTTGTTGTGGGAAAACAAGAATATCATATGTTAGATTGTGCTTAGCAAGTTTGCCAATACCACTTTGCACATCTGCGCGAAGTAAATAATCATCTTTCTCGGCTTGCACTATATGACGCACGCCTTTAAATAAAGGATTGGCTGCATAATGTTTTAGCCGGTCTTCAAGATTTTCGGCAATTAAATCAACCCAACCTACAACCCCTTTGATAAAGGGATTTTCTGCGGCACAAGCCAGTAAAAATTCAGTTTCTTCTTCCGATTGATCTGCCTGCACGGCCATACAGCCATCAACTCCATTTTCATTTAATATGGGTTTTAGGTCATTGGGAAGAAAATCCCTTTTAATGACCTTCATAGACGCATCTATCCAGGCATCCCTAACAGGATCGTACTTCCAAAAATGTTGATGACTGTCTATGATCATTTGTAGGCTATACAAGTTTGTTTAGAAACACCTAATCCTTCAATGCCCAATTCCACAACATCACCATTTTTTAAATAACGCGGCGGTTTTAATCCTAAACCGACACCAAATGGTGTGCCCGTTGAGATAATATCTCCAGGAAGTAGGGTCATGAATTGGCTAATGTAGCTAACTACATGTTGTATGTTAAATATAAAATCTGATGTATTGCTATTTTGCATTTCCTCTCCATTGAGTTTCAACCAAAGGTTGAGGTTGTTAGGATCGCCAATTTCGTCTGGTGTGGCAATAAATGGCCCAATTGGCGCAAAGGTGTCACAACTTTTTCCCTTTACCCATTGTCCTGATCGTTCCAGTTGGAATGCGCGTTCGCTCACATCGTTATGCAATACATAGCCCGCTACATGGTTTAATGCGTCTTTTTCACTCACATAGGACGCTTTCTGACCAATTACTAAGGCCAATTCAACTTCCCAATCTGTTTTTTCACTTCCTTTAGGAATAACAATTGGATCATTTGGTCCAACAATAGCACTACTAGCTTTAAAGAACAGCACCGGCTCTTCTGGAATATCCATACCACTTTCAGCAGCATGCTTGGCATAGTTAAGCCCCACACAAACAATTTTTGATGGACGCGACAATGGTGGTCCAAGTCGAACGTCATCTCCCACAATGGGGCAACTATCTTGATTGTTTTCAAGCCAAGATTGTAATTTGTGAATGGCGTTAGATCCAAAAAAAGCTTCGTCATAATCCTGCCCAAATGCAGATACGTCTATTTTGGTACCATTGGTTAGTAATACGCCTGGTTTTTCTTCGTTAATGGCTCCGAATCGGATAAGCTTCATATTGTATTTATTTTGAGTTTAATGTAATATATCCCCCATCAATTCCGTAGTTTGAACCGGTAATGAAGCTGGCTTCATCGGAGCATAAAAACAATGCTAGATCAGCAATTTCTTGCGGCTTCCCCATTCGGCCTAAGGGCTGGGTTTTTGAAAGTTTTTCAAACATATCTGCTTCATTTCCGGGATAGTTTTTTTTGATAAAACCATCTACAAATGGGGTGTGTACTCGAGCTGGTGAGATGCAGTTACAGCGTATGTTATGGTCAATATAGTCTTTGGCAATGGAGTAGGTCATGGTCAGTGCAGCTCCTTTAGTCATGGAATACGCAAAGCGATCGGAAACGCCTACTGATGATGCAATGGATGCCATATTTAAAATGACACCGCCACCATTTTCTTTCATAATTGGGATACAGGCCTTTGCACAATTGTATACGCCCTTGATGTTGATTTCGTAAAGTCTGTCCAAATCCTCCTCTGAACAAAATTCAATATTCCCTATGTGTGCTATACCCGCATTATTGATTAGAATATCAACAGATGATGATTCGGTAATTTGATTAATTATTTCACTTACTTGTTTGTAATCGGCAATATTGCATCGATATGCTTTTGCTTTGAAACCGGCTTTTATGATTTCTGCTGCTGTGTCGTTTGCAGCATCACTATTTATATCTAAAATGTACACCTCAGCTCCTTGCGAGGCAAAGGTTGTGGCAATGGATTTTCCTATTCCGCTACCTCCTCCAGTAAGGATAACGCCTTTTTTTGATAAAGAAAATTTTGTTTTCATTTTTAAGTATTACAGTGATAATCCTCTTTTCCAAGGAATAAAATCATTTTGACCCAATCTTCGTGCATTAATTTCAAGTTCGCCACTCGCTACCTTAATTATATATGATAAAAGTGCTTCCCCACAGCTTTCGATGGTTTCTTTGCCGTCAATAATATCACCTGTATTAAAATCCAGAATATCGTTCATTTTATTGAAGACAGCAGTGTTTGTTGATACTTTTATGACCGGAACAGCGGGATTGCCTGTAGGGGTTCCCAATCCTGTTGTAAACAATATAATGTTAGCACCAGAGCCGGCAAGACCCGTTGTGGATTCAACATCATTCCCTGGAGTACACAAGAGATTTAGGCCGGGCTTGACCAGTTGTTCTGTGTAGTCTAAAACATCAACTATTGGTGATGTTCCTCCTTTTTTTGCAGCGCCTGCTGATTTGATGGCATCTGTTATAAGTCCATCTTTGATATTTCCAGGAGAAGGATTGGCATAAAAGCCAGCTCCTAGTGCAGTCGCTTTGGTGTTATATGCCTTCATAATTTGAGCAAACTTTTGCGCTTTTTCGACATCCACACAACGATTAATCAGTTCTTGCTCAACACCATTGAGCTCGGGAAATTCAGAAAGAATAGCTGATCCACCCAACCCAATAATCAAATCTGAAACATAGCCTAATGTTGGGTTTGCAGAAATTCCAGAGAACCCATCAGAGCCGCCACACTCCAGGCCAATGACTAATTTATTCAAGGGAGCCGGTGTTCGTGATGTTTTATTTGCTTGTATAAGCCCAACAAATGTTTTTTTAATCGCTTCCGCGATGTATTCAGGCTCAGAGCTGCTTTGTTGTTGTTCCAAAAAATATACGGGCTTATTGGATTCAGGCGCAATACGATTTAGCGCATGTTCTAGAATGTCCATTTGCGCATGTTGGCAACCTAAACTTAAAACAGTCGCACCGGCCACATTGGGATTGTTGATATACCCAGCAAGTAAGTTACATAGTGTTACCGCATCGGAAGTTGAACCTCCACAACCGCCGTCGTGTGTTAGAAAGTGTATGCCATCAACATTAGGGAATAGTGGGTTTTTAGGCTTGTGCTGTTTGTTAGCAGTCAAATTTATATTTAATAACTCTTGTTCAGAAGCCCCCGACTTGTATTTGTCTATAAGCAATGACATATCAAAACTTTGTTTGCTCGGGTTTTCATATCCCAGCCCTTTGCGTATGGTGTTTTGAAGGGTTTCTATATTTCTGTTTTGACAAAATACTAACGGAATAACAAGCCAGTTGTTTTCTGTTCCAACGCGACCGTCATTTCGATGATAGCCTAAAAAAGTTTGATTTGAAAAATGCGCCAGTTTGGGCGCAGTCCAGTTTTTATTGATGCTCTTTTTCGGAACCGTATAGGCTTCGGTTTCATGGACAATATTCTGGGTTGTTATGACTTCCCCTTTGGCAATTGTTTTTTTTGCCTTACCTACAACCACACCATACATGTAAATTTCTTCGCCAACAGCAAAGTTGTGAACCGCAAACTTATGTTTCGCCTGAACATCAGTGACTAAAGTAAAAGAATCAGTACCCAGTTCAATAGTATCGCCTTTGGACAGATTGGTCAATGCAACTATTATAGTATCTATTGGATGAATTCTTAAAATTCTCTTCTCTGGCATCAGTTTTTTTTACTCCTACTAAATTAATAAAAACATTTTGTAATAACTCATTTATAAACATATACGTATTAAAAAAGAACATTTACCTCATTTTTTAAATAGCACTGTTGATGTTTACTATTTCTCAACATAAATTTGTGATTACATTTTTATTAAATGATTTGGAAAAACACACTTATTTCTAATGGCTAATATTGCAATGACACGACCTTATGGAACAAATTAGCGAAAGCAAGGATCCCTGTTAAAAAATTGAATAGTTCAACAAAAGAAGAAGTGGCAAGCAACGGTTAAAGTATCAATAGCATTATTAGTAATGCTATTTGTTAGGACTTTAAATTACTTGTGTCATTTGAGGACACTTTTAAAATCTTTACGATATCTAGAATAACAATCATTACTCAAATAAAATATTTATATTTACAAAATGCGACCTTTTTTCACAACTATATATGTGAGCTTTCTTTTGTTTACAAGTTTGCTATCTGCCCAAGATTGGCAAACAGATTTTTTGGTTGCGCAACAAATAGCTGCTGAGAATAACAAAGCAATAGTTTTGGTATTTCAAGGATCTGATTGGTGTGCTCCTTGTATTAAGTTGGATCGGGAAATATGGAGTACAGATACTTTTAAGAACTATGCCAAACAGCATTACATTATGCTTCAAGCAGATTTTCCCAGAAGAAAAAAGAATCAATTGTCCGAAGCCCAAACAAAAGCAAATGCCAAACTAGCAGAGAAATACAATAGCAAAGGCTATTTTCCTTTGGTGGTAGTGCTTGATAAAGAAGGCAATGTTTTAGGAGAAAGTAGCTATAACAAAATGTCCCCCAAAGATTATATTAAGCAGTTAAACACTTTTTTAAACTAAAAAAACAAGAATATGGAACGTAAAGAATTTTTAAAAACATTAGGGGGTGCTGCTGCTTTTGCCGTTGTTTTCCCTTGTCTAGGGGGTTGTTCAAAAAGCGAAGATTCTTCTACTGAAAGTGCAACGTCTGACTTGCCTTTTTCAATCGATATAACTGACCCGTCGTATAGCGATTTGGCTGATAATGGAGGATATATTATCAAAAACAATACGGTTGTGGCCAAAGACTTGTCGGGCAATTATTTAGCTGCTACAAACTTGTGTAGCCACGAGCAAAAAAGAAAAGTGATTTTCCAAAACGATGAGTATTATTGTACCGAACACGGGGCTAAGTTTGACCTTTCAGGGAATGGTAAAAATAGCGAAGGTAGCGGAGGAATTACCATATACAAAACGTCTTTAAATGGGAATGTTTTAACCATAAGTGCCTAGTTACCTACCGTGAAGTCTTTCCTAAAACTTTATGTGCTTTTTTTTTCTGTGATAGTTAGTGCTCAACAGCCCTACAAACGAACACTAAAACTCATGGGAAGTCGTTTTGAAATAACGATAGTTGCCAAAGATGCGGATTTAGGCAATCAATACATTGATATTGCTACCGCTGAAATTTCTAGAATCGAAAGACTGATTTCTTCATGGGATCCCAATTCTCAAACATCTGAAATTAATAGACAAGCCGGAAAGAAAGCTGTCAAAGTCGATTCCGAACTTTTCCAGTTGATAGAACGATCCATTGGAATTTCAAAACTAACCGACGGAGCCTTTGACATCAGTTATGCTTCAATGGATAAAGTATGGAACTTTGATGGGAGTATGAAAAAGTTACCTTCTGAGGAACAAATAGCAGCTTCAGTAGCCAAAGTGGGATATCAAAATATCCTTTTAGACAAACAAAAGAATACGGTTTTTTTAAAACAAGAAGGAATGAAAATCGGCTTTGGAGCCATTGGGAAAGGATATGCAGCAGACAAAGCCAAGGCACTTTTGATTTCAAAAGGAGTATCCTCTGGAATCATAAATGCTTCTGGAGACATGAATACTTGGGGCGAACAGCCCAATGGCACTTCTTGGAAAGTTGCCATAACCAATCCTATGGATAAGAATAAAGTGTTTGCGTTATTACCTATTAAAAATGGAGCGGTAGTTACTTCAGGAAATTATGAAAAAAGGGTATCCCTCAATGGAAAACAGTATTCACACATAATTGATCCAAGAACAGGCTACCCATCTGAGGGGATTGTGAGCGTAACTGTTTTTGCCCCTAAGGCAGAATTAGCCGATGCTTTGGCAACCTCTGTTTTTGTTATGGGAAAAACCGCTGGGATGGATCGAATCAATCAATTGCCAGAAATTGAATGTATTATTGTAGAGAACAATGGGAATATTATAAAATCAAAAAATATTGAAATCAATAAACAATGATAAAAAACATTTTAATAATGATCTGTATGACTTGCTTTATTAGCAGTTGTGTGGTTGTTAAAGAATACGAGAAGGTAAATATTAATGACCCAGATATGATTCTCTCTGAAAAGAAATGTGATCGAAATGTAGTAGTTGCACACTCCTATCGTGAAGCTGCTGTGGGTGCAAACGGCGGCAAAATGGGAGGCGGTTGTGGCTGTAACTAAAACGATGTTTTCTTCACAAATGAAAAAAAATATAATGAATAAAAGCTCAATTTTTATCTGCATCCCCTTCTTGTTATTAGTTCCTTTTCTGTTCCTAAACGCACAAAACGATCAATCCTCATCGAATGCGTATAAAAAAAGGGTGTTAGAGACAGCAGAGGTCGATTTTTTGAGTAGTTATTACTCACAAGACGGTGATAATGCCGCAGTTACTGGTGGCATAGGCTCAGAAGCTTTAACGGATGCAACGGGCACTATACTGGTCTCTATTCCACTCAATGACGACGATGTCTTAACCATTGATGCTGGAATATCTGCATACACTTCAGCATCCTCAAGCAATGTAAATCCTTTTGATGGAAAAGGTGCTGCCGACCCTTATGTAGCAAGTTCCGGAGCATCAAGATCAGATATTTGGACAAATGTTTCCATAGGTTACTCTCACAGTTCCGACGATAGAAATGATATTTGGTCTGTGAACGTTTCCATAGCCTCTGAATACGATTATTTCTCAGCGGGAGTAGGCGGTAGCTACACAAAGCTTTTTAATGAAAAAAATACAGAAGTTAGCATTAAAGGGAATGTATTTATGGATTCTTGGACTCCTATTTATCCTTCAGAATTACGCCCTTTTTATGGTGGCAATGGAGTCAACAATATTCTTTTCACACAATATTCCCTAACCGGAAACACGGATTACAATCCACGATTTATTCCTTTCAAAACCAAGGAGCGAAATTCGTATTCCATAGGCATTGGATTTTCTCAAATACTTCATAAAAATATACAAGCAGCCTTAGCTCTTGATTTTGTCCAGCAAGAAGGATTGTTGTCTACCCCTTTTCAAAGAGTTTACTTTGGAGACATAGATGACTCATTTATCCAAAATTTTCATCTTGCCGATGCCGTAGAGCGTTTGCCCGATACAAGATATAAAATCGCCCTAGGTGGTCGCTTGAATTGGTTTGTAAATGCATACACTACCGTTCGAACCTATTACCGATACTACTTTGACGATTGGGGGATTAACTCACATACAGCATCGATGGAAATTCCTATTAAAATAGCAAACAAGTTTACACTGTACCCTTCCTATAGATTTTACAATCAAACTGCCGCCGACTATTTCAGACCCTATGAGAAAGCCTTGTCTACAGACAATTATTATACCTCAGATTATGACCTGTCAAAATATTCGGCCAACCAATTCGGTATCGGTTTGACCTATACAGATATTTTTACCAAAGCCCATATTTGGAAATTTGGACTCAAATCCATTGATGTAAAATTCTATAAATACGACCGAAACACAACGTTTCAATCAACAATTCTCACGGCAGGGTTCAAATTTGTTATGGATTAGTTTTTTGAGAGCTACAAGCTGTTTCGAAAACAAATCCAATGTAGCCAAAAAACAACAGGCCAACTTGTAACCTCAAGACCGCTTGTTTTTTTAAAAAGAAGTAACTTTGTTGGATTAAAAATAATTGCAATGAAAAAATATAAAGAATCCTTATTGAAAGGCTTTTTTGTGTTAGCGATTGTCTTCACTTCGTGCACTATGATAACAAATAAAAGCTCAAATAAATCCGAGGAATCAATGGCATGGGAAGTAGATTTTTTTGATGATTTTGAAACTTTCAACACCAACTATTGGCAAGATCAACGCATTTGGGTAAACAATGAGAAACAATGTTATGTTCCCGACAATCAATACGGTACTCGTGAAGTGAGCAACGGTACATTAAAACTCAAAGTCATTAATATTGAAAACGAAATAAGTTGCGACAATTTTGACAAACACGGCAACCAACAATCAAAAACCTCCTATGTTGCCGGTCGTATAGCCTCAAAAAACAAAAAAGAATTCATCAAAGGCAAATGGACAGCAAAACTTCGTTTGCTTGGCAAAAGACAACCCAGTATGTTTCCCGCATGGTGGATACTGGGTGCACAAAACAATGAGTTGCCTGTTCAGGAACCCGATGAAGTAATATGCTGGCCCCTCACAGGATCGGGAGAAATCGATATTTTTGAACATCATGGAGATTATGAAGACAATCATTACACCACTGGAGCTATCAAATCTTTGGGAGAATGTGATAAAGGAGATTGGTGGACCTTGCGAACCAATGTCAAAGCATCACTTAGTGATTACCACGAATATTCAGTAGAATGGGAAGGCAGTGATTTGGTGTATCGATTGGACGGAACCGAAGTCCATAGAAATGTTGGAGAAGGGGATAAGTACCCTGAGCCTATGTTTGCGATTTTAAATTTTGCGAAAATTACAGATTCTCAAATGACAGGAGAATGGGTAATGGAAGTGGATTGGGTAAAACACGAATTCCGTAAATAATTTACCACCGAATTTTCTTACTGCGTTTCTAGAATTACCATTCAAATTTTACACCTCCATACCCGTAAATACCAGGAGCAGGTTCATAAAATCGCCCTCCAAAGGCATTGATGCGAATATTGTCAAAATAGGAGGTATTGGTAAGATTGTTGATTCCTAAAAATGGAATCATATTGATACGATTGATTTTTATTTTTTGAGAGGCAGAGAGGTTAGTTGCCCAATTGGATTTTACGGCAGTTTCATTGCTGTTATCGGCCATTATTTTTCCAGTAAAACGCGAATTTAATTGCACCAATAAACGATTTGATGGACTGTATTCAATTTTGAATTGCGCTAAACTTTGGGGAACACCTGGAAGTTTTTTTCCTGTAAAAATCTCGGAATATATTTTAAATTCATCAAACTCAAAGGAACCGTGCGAAGCGGCTAAGGACATTTCCCAGCTTGAATGCGGACGGTAAGTTGTTTCTATTTCAACGCCCAAACGTATGGTTTTTCCTGCATTTCGGTAGAATGTTTGATCAGGCATTTCTTCCAATTCATAAGGTACGATTTCATCTTGCGTTTTTATCAAAAACCCTACTATCTCTATGTGAAAACGATTGGAGATACTAGTAAAAAAAGCGCCAATTTCGGATTGCATAGATAGCTGAGGTTTTAGAGTTGAATTAAAACCTGAGTTCCCTGATGGATTGGCCGACAATTCGTTGAGTGTAGGGGTTTCAAATCCAGATGTAGTATTCCCAAAAAATCGCCACTGAGAATTTGGGGTATAATGAAAAGATAGCGTAGGATTCCACGCATTTAATTTCAAAACAGTTGAGGCTTGATTGGAGCCTGTAAATCGGTCTTGTGCTTCAATCCAATGAGCATCTGTTCGTATTCCTGTGGTTACAAGCCATTTTTTAAAATTGATTTCCAACATACCAAAAATCCCAACGGTTGAAAACAACTCGTTTTGATTGAGGGTCGGCGCACCTTTTGTTCCATATACATTGAAAAATCGTTTTCTTTCATCCTTTTGATACGCTGTTTCTAAACCCACCAACCAACGCAATCTTTTCAATGATTTTTTGGAGATATTCAATCCCAATCCCACATGATTTCGATTCAAATCAACATACCCTCCTTGCTCATAGGGAAGTATTCCTTGAAAGGCTCTTTTTGAAAAAAAAGTATACGCTTTCAGTTCGGCATGATTAGCCAGTAATGTTCTATAATGAAGCCCCAGTTTTCCTTGTTCAATTTTTTCTTTCGAATTGAAATCTGTGTTTCGCTTTCGAGCTTGTTGACGATTTTGATTCACCTCTTCTAGAGTTAAACCTCCAGCGTCTTTTGCAAAAGGACTGTTCACATAGTTGGCAATAAATCGGAGCGATTGATCGGCAGAAAATCGTTTCACAATCTTTAGGTTTGCATTTTGATTTTTAAAACCACTAAACGTTCGATACCCATTGCTTTGACTCTGACTTCCGTGAAAAATATAAGAGGTATTTTTGGATACTATTCCTGCTTGCATTTGGTGTTTTTGCGTATCAAAAGCGCCAAGGGAAGTCCCCACTCGAAGAAAGTTTTTAGAAATATCTTCAAGAGTTTGTAACTGAATCACACCTCCAGAAGCATTTCCATACAGAACGCTTGCTACACCTCGTAAAACCTCAATACGATCTATAATTTCGACATTGATATTGTCTACTTGACTTTGTCCGTCAGGGGTGGTTTCGGGAATTCCGTCTACTATCAATCGCACTCCTCTAATTCCAAAAGGGGAACGCGCTCCAAATCCGCGAATGGATATCCGAGCATCTTGTGCGTAATTATGAGAGTTTGAGACAAATAAACCGGGAATATTTCCCATATAATCCGCCAAATGCAATTTCTGTAGATGCTGGTATTGCTCATCAATTTGCTGTAAAGAAAAAGATTGTGAAATTAGATTTTTAGGATTTTTGAGGCGCGCTACACTGACAGTGACTTCAGAAAGAACAATGCTGTCTTGTTCTTTAGGCAATTGTTGAGCACTCAGAAAACACCCTAACAATAAAAGAGTCGCATTTTTGAATTTGATATTCAGCATATAACCTGATAAAGATTACTCCAAATATAAATCAATTAACCCCGGGGGAGCTGTAACAGTAAGTTTTTTTTGTTTACGATCAACAGTTTGTATGAGGGAGTCAATCAACGGAATCAATATTTCTTTTTCATTACTTTTAATAATCATTAGGGGTTGTGCCGTTTGATCGTTAATATGCGTAAGCGTTCCAATCAGTCCGTGTTGGGTATCAATCACCTCAAAACCAATAACTTCATGATAATAAAATTTTGATCCGCTCAATGCAGGAAGCATCGATAATGGGAGGTATATTTCTGATTTGAGTAGTGCATTCGCATCAGATTCCGAATCAACAGCCTCAAACTTTACTCTCAGTAGGTCTGATTTGTGAGGTTGAATTCGTTCAACAAAAAAAGGAATCAATGCGGCTTCTTGTGAAACTAACATTGACTCCAATTTGTAATAGGCTTCAGGATCGTCAGTATCTAATTTGATGAGTAACTCTCCTTTAAAGCTATATTTTGAAACGATTTTACCAAGATAGAAGCATTCTTCTTTCTTCATCGTTTTTGGTATAATGATTATTTTTCTTCTTTGGGAGCTTCTTCAGCAACAACTTCTTCAGCAACAACTTCCTCAGCAGAGGCTTCTTCAGCAGGTGCTTCT
>ERZ887830.169-NODE-169-length-43504-cov-20.541923_pt1 | contig 43504 bp, 39 predicted proteins | sample MGYA00521101_ERZ887830 | MGnify/ENA primary metagenome ERZ887830 (study PRJEB32303, sample SAMEA104408592) | aquatic metagenome | biome: Marine water; feature: Pelagic; material: water | place: Baltic Sea | collected 2014-06-05T16:38:00 | depth 1,762 m ... | reverse complement strand
CGATGATGATGTGATCACCGCAATCCATATTTGGTGTGTAGGTTGGCTTGTGCTTACCGCGTACGCGCATGGCAACAAGCGAAGCAAGACGCCCAAGAACGAGATCGGCGGCGTCAATGACGAACCAGTTTTTCTCGATGTCTTTTGGCGTTGCAACATAAGTCCTTGGCAAAGGCATGTTATCATCTCCAGAAAAAAATGAGCCCGCAAGACATGGCACGCCATGCATTACAAGCTGTCCTGTCGCGGGTTATAGGCAGTTTCGGCGATAGCGTCAAATATTATTTTCACGCGAAAAATAGAATTATTCAATTCTTACAGTGGCTTATTTATGCGGTATTATTTTACCACATATTTTTTCGTTGTTTTTTCGCAATTTACCACCCCTCGCCCATCGCATTTGCCGCGCCGCTTGGTTGGTATCATAGCAAGCTTGGCAGGTCTGCCAAAAGCCTGTAAGACAGTAATATAAATTCATCCATCACTAATTTGTCGGCAAAAGGGTGCCTATCTTGTTCGTTCTGATCGATAATTATGACAGCTTTACCTGGAATTTGTGGCATTTCCTGTCTGATCTTGGCGCCGAAGTCGAAATTCTGCGCAATGACGCGATGTCGGCCGATGAGGTGATTGCCCGCGATCTGGAAGGCATCATTATTTCGCCCGGCCCGGGAACGCCGCAAAATGCCGGCATGACGATGGATCTGATCCGCGCCGCCAAAGACGCCGGAACGCCCCTTCTTGGCGTTTGTCTTGGTCATCAGGCGCTTGCTGCGGCCTTTGGTGCCGAGATCAAGCGCGTTGATCCGCCAGTGCATGGCAAATTATCAATGGTCGAAAAAACCCGAAGCAATGCGGTGAAAAGCGATGTTCTGGCGTTATGCCCTGATGCGTTTCCGGTGACGCGCTATCATTCGCTGGTGGTTGACGAGGCCACGCTTCCTGCCGAATTGACCGTAACCGCCCGCACCAAAGCGGGGGCAATCATGGGGATTTCGCATAATGACGCCGAACTTCACGGCGTTCAATTCCATCCGGAATCAATTGCCTCGGTGGCAGGTTACCGGATTTTGGCGCAGTTTCTTGAAATCTGTGGTCACGGCGTCACGTCGGGCGAAACGCTTGATCGGCTTGAGGCGCAAATTCTGCGGCTTGACCAGCGCTTTCCCGATCAGATGCACGCCTAGGCTTTTTTATCTGTTATTGCCTTATTCATGCGCCAATCATCAACTGCCCGTCATTGACGTCGGGTAATCATCGCCACATCAACCAGATCACCCTTTTCGCCATTTGCGCGATATAGCCGCCGTCCTTGTTCGGGATAGTCAATAATATCAAAATCCAGTCGCTGGCCAGCAATGATGCATTTTAACGTGTTTGATCCGGTATTGCGCAGGTCATGCGCCTCGCTGCCAGCCGGATAGGCAATAAAATCGCCAGCTTCGACCTGTAAAACCGTCTCGCCAATGCGCGCTGTTCCGGTGCCTTCGAGAATATAAATGCATTCTTCTTCGAAAATATGCCGGTGAAAGGCGCAAGAGGCCGACCCGATTGGCACCTCAATTATGCAAAAGCCCAATTTGGTCAAACCGGCAATATCACCAAGTGATTTTTGCATGCGCCGGGCATCACGGTTCAAAAAATGTTTTTTATCCTGACCGGCCATTTTGGCGATTTCGGTTCTTGTGACTAGTTGTTTTCGTGTCATGATCCCGTCTCCTCAAAGAAATCATCTGACCAATTTAACATGCTTAAAGCTTTTCAATGCGCGGCCGGATTTGCACCAGCCTTCCCGCCTTGATAATCAGGCTCACACAATTGGCAGCCATGCCTTGCATTGCACAGTCTTGAACAATATAGTCTGGCGCAGGAAAATGGCGCTTTGCCTGCGGCTTCAAGGCTTTTGACGAGGCTTTTGACAAGGCTGGCACAAACCGCCCCGACAAAGGAAATAATGATTCATGTCTGACATCGTAAAATCATCTCTAACCGCGCTTATCGCTGGCGAACGGCCAAGCCCTAGCGCCATTCAGGCCTGTTTTAACGCAATCATGGATGGTGATGTTGGCGAAGCACAGATGGCAGCCTTTCTGATCGCGCTTAAAATGCGCGGTGAACAGGTCGATGATATCGCCGCGGCGGCAAGCGTGATGCGTGAAAAGGCGCTGACCATTAAGGCAAGCGACAATGCGATGGATATTGTCGGCACTGGCGGCGATGGGTTTGGCACTTACAATATATCGACGGCAAGCGCCTTTGTCGTTGCAGGGTGCGGTATTCCGGTTGCCAAACATGGCAATAAGGCAGTGTCATCAAAAAGCGGTGCAGCCGATGTTTTATCGGCGCTTGGGATCAAGCTTGATTGCGATATCGCTCTTGTTGAACGTGCTTTGGCCGAGACGAATATTGCCTTTTTGATGGCCCCGCGCCATCACGCGGCGATGCGTCATGTTGCGCCTGTCCGCGCAGCACTTGGGGTGCGGACAATTTTTAACCTTTTGGGCCCTTTATCTAATCCGGCGCTTGTCACGCGCATCATGGTTGGTGTTTTTGACCAAAGCTATTGCGCGCCCTTTGCGCATGTTTTGGCCCGTCTTGGCACCAGCCATGCATGGGTGGTTCACGGCGCCGACGGGCTTGATGAAGTTAGCACAACCGGCAAAACGCATGTTGCGGCGCTTGTCGATGGCAAAGTAAGCGAATTCACTATTTCACCTGAAGATATCGGTTTGCCAACAGCCCGACTTGACCAGCTTCGCGGTGGTGATGGCGAACATAATGCGCGGTATCTTCGCGCCCTTCTTGAAGGCGAAACTGGCCCTTATCACGATATTGTTTTATTTAACGCAGCCGCAGCATTGGTTGCTGGCGGGCATGTTGCTGATCTACAGCAGGGGGCAAAAATGGCCAAAGCGTCGATTGACTCGGGTAAGGCACTTAGCGCACTTGATGGCTTGATTGCCATCACTAACGGAAAGGCCTGATCTGATGGAAAATATATTGGCCACCATCATTGATGAGAAACATAATGAAGTTCGCGCCCTTGCCGCCGCGACCAGCTTTGCCGCACTGGATCAGGCTGCCAAAGCGGCATCGCCGGTTCGTGGCTTTGCCGCGGCTTTGGCGCGTGACAGTGCCGATGGCTATGGGCTGATTGCCGAGCTGAAAAAAGCCTCGCCATCAAAAGGATTGATTCGTGCCGATTTCGATCCAGCAAGTTTGGCAAGGGCTTATGAGAATGGCGGCGCAAGCTGTCTTTCGGTTTTGACCGACCGTAAATGGTTTCAAGGCGCCCCCGAATTTCTGGTCGCGGCGCGTGATGCCGTCACCCTTCCGGTTCTGCGGAAAGATTTTATGATCGACCCCCTACAGATCGTTGAATCACGCGCGTTGGGCGCTGATTGCATTTTGCTGATCATGGCCGCGCTTGATGATGCGTTGGCGGCTGAATTGGAATCGGTTGCCTTTGATTATGGAATGGATGTTCTGATCGAATGCCATGATGCTGATGAACTGGCGCGGGCGGGCAAATTGCGCTCGCCTTTGATGGGCATTAATAACCGCAATCTAAAAACTATGGACATATCGCTTGATGTCGGCGCGGCGATGCTTCCTGACTTGCCAAAAGACCGGATCGCGATTGCTGAAAGTGGCTTGTTCACACCGGCAGATCTTGCAAGGATGGCGGCTGCTGGCGCACGCTGTTTCCTGATTGGCGAATCTTTGATGCGTGCCGATGATGTTGCCGCGGCAACAAAAACCATTCTGGCCAACCCTGTTGCCAGTTAATAATCGCAATGATGTGAAGGAAGAAAATGGCCATGGCTGAATTTACCCATTTTGACAATGACGGTAACGCACATATGGTTGATGTTGGCAGCAAAGCCGACACCAAACGTATTGCCATTGTTAAAGGGCATATCCGTATGCAGCCTGAAACCTTGGCCATGATCACCGATGGAACCGCCAAAAAGGGTGATGTTCTGGGGGTGGCGCGGCTGGCTGGCATTATGGGGGCAAAACAAACTTCGAATTTGATCCCGCTATGTCACCCGCTTGGGCTTGACCATGTTCACCTTGATCTCGTGCCAGACGCGGCCTTACCCGGTGTGCAAATCACCGCAACCTGCGCCGTATCTGGGCCAACCGGTGTGGAAATGGAGGCGATGACCGCCGTTTCGACTGCCGCGCTGACCGTTTATGATATGTGCAAGGCCGTTGATCGTGGGATGGAAATTGGCAATATTCGACTGACCCACAAATCAGGCGGCAAATCAGGCAGTTATGATGCCGAATAGGCCAGACACAGCGCCAACAGATAAAAAACCGCCATTATTGCCGGTTGATCGGGCCTTGGCCGCCATTTTGGCATTACTGCCTCAGACGATTGCCGTAACCAAACCGCTAGATCAGGTTCTTGGACTTACCTTAGCCGAAGATCTTGTTGCGGTGCTTACCTTGCCACCACAAGCGGTATCAGCGATGGATGGCTATGCCGTTCGGGGTGCTGATGTGACGTCATTCCCCTGTAAATTGACCCGCATTGCCGAATCTGCCGCCGGTCACCCTTGGACAGGTAAAATCACCGCTGGACAGGCGGTTCGGGTCTTTACCGGCGCGGCCATCCCTGACGGCGCAGATACAATCGTCATTCAAGAAGATGTTGATCCGGTTGCTGAACAGGACAATGTTGAAATTACTGTTCGCAGTGCCGAAATTGCCGGTCGCTATATCCGCCCTGCCGGTCTTGATATTACCGCGGGTCAGGTGATTTTGCCCGCCGGAACATTGTTATCAGCGCGGGCCATTGGATTGGCCATTGCAGCGGGTCTTACCCAAGCATCGGTTCGATTGCGGCCGCGTGTTGGTGTTTTATCGACTGGTGATGAGCTGGTACCCCCCGGGGAACTGCCTGGCCCGGGCCAGATCATTAGCTCAAATGCCAGTTTTCTTGCCAATTTTGTTAGCGCATGCGGCGCCGAAGCGGTCGATCTTGGAATTGCCCGCGACGTGCCAGGGGCCATGCTTGATGCGGTTCGCCGCGCCAGCAACCTTGATCTTGTTGTAACCACTGGCGGTGCATCGGTTGGCACACATGACCATATTGTTTCGGATCTGGCAAGCAGCGGGCAAAACGCGCTCAATTTCTGGAAAATCGCCATGCGCCCAGGAAAACCGCTTATTTCGGGCAATGTTGATGGCATTCCGCTTATTGGTTTGCCCGGCAATCCGGTATCCACCGCGGTCTGTGCTTTGGTGTTTTTACGGCCAGCCATTACCCATATGGCTGGGGGTGCGGCATCGTTATTGCAGTTTTTAATGCCGCTTGCTGTTGATCTTGGCACGAATGATCAGCGACAGGATTATATTCGCGCACAAATCACCACAAAAGATGGCGTGCAGGTCATTATGCCCGCACCACGCCAAGACAGCTCGATGATGTCGGTTCTGGCAACGGCAAATGCGCTTATCGTCCGTCCGCCTTTCGATTCTGCCAAAATTGCGGGTGACTTTGTATCGGTCATTCCACTGCCCGATCTATGCTAACGCTTTTGCGCTAATTTGATTTCGATCAAAATGCAATATTTCCGGCCGTCATTGTTTTTCTTCAATAAGGGCTTGCGCCAGCAATGGAACATTGATAGAACATAAACAGAACGAAATGGAACAAGCGGAGTATTAGGATGCTTACACGCAAACAAAGTGAGCTTTTGACCTATCTTAGTGATCATATGCAGCAGCATGATGTGCCGCCTTCTTTTGACGAAATGCGCGACGCGCTTGGCCTTGCGTCAAAATCGGGGGTTCACCGGCTTGTCTCTGGCCTCGAAGAACGCGGCTATATAAGGCGGCTTGCCAATCGGGCGCGTGCCATTGAAATTTTAAAGCCGGTAACAGCGGCGGCTAGCGGCGTTGTCACGCGTGCCGTTGAAACAGCGTCTAATCTGGTCAGCCTCCCCCTTTTGGGGCGGATTGCAGCTGGCACACCGATCGAGGCGCTAAGCGACCCAACAAATCATCTTGAAATTCCCGCAAGCATGATCGGTAGCGGCGAACATTTCGCCCTTGAAATTGTCGGTGATTCAATGATGGGGGCTGGTATTTTAGACGGTGATACTGTGGTGATCCAACGCGCCGAAACCGCACGACATGGCGAAATTGTCGTAGCCCTGATCAATCAGCAAGAAGCAACGCTTAAAACTTTGTTAAAAGAGCCCGGGCGTGTTGGATTGGAAGCGGCAAACCCACGTTATGAAACCCGTTATTTCAGCACGGGCGAGGTTGAAGTGCAGGGCAAACTTGCCGGGCTGATCCGAAATTATTGATTAGTTTAAATTTATTTTTATCGATGAAAATCAGGTAATTATATCCTGTTTTTTGACTGATATTATAAATTGGTTTTCCGCTATAACATGGGTAGCGCGGCGTTACATTTGTTAAAATAAAGGCTGTTTCCAAATCCTTACAAGCTGCGGTTAGGCCTTTTGCTTTCATAACAATGTTGGCGCTAATGCCTTTTGAAAAATCATGTTTGCAAGCGGGCATACATTTTGCCAGATCGGCTTGTTCAATGCTTTGTCCCATCCGCAATTCGCCCATTGACGCCAAAAATTCGGATAGCGGCGCATAGGATAACGCCATGCTATTAGTTCCCGCCAATACCAATTGCGGCGTGCGACCAACGGCAAATAAAACCCCGTCAGGAACTGGCCGAACGGCCCAGATCCCGCCGCCTATTACGACCAACCCCAAGCCAATGCGCGCCATCGGCTTGATCAAAAGCTGCGATATCATTACGCCGGTAACCATAACGACTAGCGCGCTATATCCAGGTGGTGCCACTTTCCATCCCGCTAGCGGAAATCCGGCAATCCAATCAGCCAGATAATAAAGCCCGTCAAGACCGGCCGTCATCAAAGGCGCCACCACCCAATCCAGCCCGAATAAAGTGCTAATCGTTAAAACCATTCCAACCGGCATGATCCAGAGACCGGTAAGCGGTATGCCGATAATATTGGCGACAAGCCCCCATGGGGTGACTGTACCAAAATGCTGTGCCGCAAAGGGTGCTGTTGCCATTGCTGATAAGAATGACATGGTGATCAACGCCATTGGATAGCGCAAAGACCAATGCCATTTGGCCGGCCCGCGCCGCGCTCGCGATTCATACCAGATGACCAAAATCGCCGTTGCGGCGAAGCTTAATTGAAAGCTGGCGGTAAATAGTGCCACCGGATTAAACGCCAAGATTGCAAAAGCGGCCAGACAGACATTACGAAGCGTTAACGCCATCCGGTCATGCAGGATTGCCAAAACCACAAGCATTGCCATGCCAAAGGCGCGAAGCGTACTGACCGGTGCCCCTGACATCAAAACATAACATCCACCAATAATAGCCGCGATAATCGCCGCATATTTATGCAATGCAAACCGTGATGATCGTGATGGGAACAGCGCGCCGAAAAACCGTATAACGGCCATGCTGCCAAAACAGATCAACCCCATATGAAGCCCAGAAATTGCCAGCAAATGCGCCAAGCCAGAATCGCGAAACCGGTTATAGACATCCTCGCTGATGAATCTTCGCTCACCAACAAGCAACGCTGCCGCAATGGCGCCTGCCGGTTTGGGCATTAGATCGACAAGATGCGCGGCAAATCCAGCCCGATAGCGTGCCAAAAACAATTTCACATCATGCATTATACTTTCGGCATGATCATCCGGCATCATTGTGATTTCCGAGATAACATAGCCGCTTGCCAGCACGTCATTGACACGCGCACGCCGCCCATAATCAGGCGTACCATGCAAAATACGATCAGGCGGTGGATAAAGCCGAACCCGCATGGCGATTGCCCCGCCAATATATTGCTGATCCTGCCATTTATCCGTTGTCACACGAACAATACCACCGGCGGGCAGAATGTCGTTTTTCACAATATCTGAGGTAGCACCAAGACTGATCCATAACCGGCTTCGCGCATCGGCATTGCCGTCGATTTTGATCAGCATTCCATTGATATCGGCAGTAACCCCCCATTTTATTTTGGGCTGGTCATGAAGGGCAAATTGCAGACTTGCAAGGGCAATACCAGCGGTAAATACAACAAATAGAAACAAACCCCGATCATGTCCGGCAGACTGGCGGGTATAGATCGCCACCCCCAGCCCCAAAATCGAGGTCAATAGGAACACAGTCACAAGCCAGTTGAGATAACGCCCGCTATGCCAAATATCAGGCATTAAGTGAAACAGAATGATTCCAGCCATAAACAGGTAAAGCGAAATCAATATCCGGCGTTCAGGAACGATCAGGGGTGCAATTTGCCAAGCCATTGGTGTAGCATGCGCGCTTTATGAGTGAAACGCTGTCAGCCTATCAGGAAGGGCTTAAGAAATTATGAATGTCGTCACAAGATTTGCGCCGTCACCGACTGGTTACCTTCATATTGGCGGCGCAAGAACCGCTCTTTTTAACTGGCTGTTTGCGCGCCATCATGGTGGCACTTATCTTTTGCGGATTGAAGATACCGATAAGGCTCGTTCAACCGATGCAGCGATTGCCGCGATCCATGATGGACTTGATTGGCTGGGGCTTGGCGGTGACAAGCCCGCAATCAGCCAGTCAGCGCAAAGCGAACGTCACCAAGAGGTGGCACTTGCGCTTATTACCGCTGGCGCCGCCTATAAATGTTTTTTAACCGATGACGAATTAACCGCAATCCGTGAAGACAGCAAAAAAACCGGTGACGCGGTGCGTTCGCCATGGCGCGACCGTGATCCGGCTGATGCGCCATCGGATGCGCCCTATGTCGTCAGAATGAAAATGCCAACTAGCGGCAGCACAACAATCACCGACGCCGTTCAAGGATCGGTAACCGTGCAGAACCATGTTTTGGATGATATGGTCATTTTGCGCGCTGATGGATCCCCAACCTATATGCTTGCTGTTGTTGTTGATGACCATGATATGGGCATCACGCATGTTATCCGCGGTGATGACCATCTGAATAACGCCTTCCGGCAATATATGGTTTATAAGGGCATGGGGTGGGATATTCCGGTTTTTGCCCATATCCCGCTTATTCATGGCAGTGACGGCGCAAAATTATCCAAACGACATGGTGCGCTTGGCGTTGATGCCTATCGCGATATGGGGTTTTTACCCGACGCCATGTTCAGCTATTTGTTACGGCTTGGCTGGAGCCATGGCGATATGGATATTATTACCCGCGACGAAGCGATTGATTTATTTGAGCTTGGCCGTATCGGCAAATCACCAGCCCGCTTTGACAGCGATAAATTGCGCGATGTGAATGCCTATTTCATCAAGATCATGGATGATGATGCGCTTTATGACTTGATTGCCGTTTCGCTTGCACAATCCGGCAATGCGCCAACAAGCAGTGCCGCAAAATCGCGGATTATCACGCTGATGCCATTGTTAAAAGAACGCGCCAAAACCCATCTTGATATCGCCGGATCAATTGGTTATTTGCTGGGTGATGGCGCGGTTGATATCGCCCCGGACGCCGCCGAACTTCTTACCGATGAGGCCAAGGCAATTTTGCGTGATTTAGATATTTCATTGGCGACCGCCAATTGGGATTTGGATGGGCTAAAAGAGGCTATTAACGGCTATCTTGTCGAAAAAGGCCTAAAAATGCGGGATATTGGCCTGCCCTTGCGTGCCGCTGTCACCGGCATGAAACAAACGCCGTCTATTGTTGATATCATGGTTGCACTGGGGCAATCTGAAACAAGCTACAGATTGCAGATCGCTTGCAAATAACTGTAATTTGCGCTAAAAATCAGACGTTCCTTTGCTGCTGACACAGTCGCCGGCTGCGCCGAGCTGTATTCGTCAAATAACTTTTACCATGAGGTCCGCAGATGGCAGAAAATTCGCCTTCCGAAAAATCAGTGACGATCACTGACAACGCATCAGGAAAATCAACAATTCTTCCAGTTAGTTCGGGAACCATTGGGCCAGATGTTATTGATATCCGTAAACTTTACGCCGAAACAGGCATGTTCACCTATGACCCGGGTTATGGGGCGACCGGTTCTTGTGTTTCGGGTCTGACCTATATTGATGGTGATAAAGGCGTTTTGCTGCATCGCGGCTATGCTATCGAAGATCTTGCCGAAAAGGCCGATTTTCTAGAGCTGGCCTATTTGCTTCTTGAAGGCGAATTACCAAAACCTGATGAGAAAGAAGCTTTCGATACGGCAATCACGCGCCACACAATGGTTCATGAACAGCTATCGATCTTTCTTCGTGGATTTCGCCGTGACGCGCATCCGATGGCCATTCTTTGTGGCGTTACCGGCGCGCTCTCGGCTTTTTATCATGATTCGACCGATATTCATGACCCATTGCAGCGCATGATCGCATCGCGGCGTTTGATCGCCAAAATGCCAACCTTGGCATCAATGGCCTATAAATATTCGCTCGGACAGCCATTTAACTATCCGCGCAACAATCTGAAATATGCTGAAAACTTCCTGCATATGTGTTTTGCCGTGCCAGCCGAAGATTACCATGTCGACCCTATTCTGGCCGATGCGATGAACAAAATTTTTATTCTTCACGCTGATCATGAACAGAATGCGTCAACCTCGACAGTGCGTCTTGCCGGTTCATCAGGCGCAAACCCGTTTGCCTGTATTGCAGCGGGCATTGCCTCTTTATGGGGCCCGGCTCATGGCGGCGCAAATGAAGCTGTTTTGAATATGCTGAATCAGATCGGCCATAAGAAAAACATCCCCGAATTCATCAATAAAGCCCGCGACAAGGATGATCCGTTCCGTTTGTTTGGCTTTGGTCATCGGGTTTATAAGAATTTTGACCCACGCGCCAAGGTTCTGCGCAAAGCCTGCCACGATGTTCTTGGCAAGTTGGGGATCAATGATCCGCTTCTCGAATTGGCGATGGAGCTTGAAGAATTGGCCGTCAATGACAGCTATTTCATTGAAAAGAAGCTTTATCCGAATGTGGATTTCTATTCAGGCATCATTCTAAAGGCGATGGGCTTTCCAACGTCAATGTTCACCGTGCTGTTTGCCGTTGCGCGGACGACCGGCTGGATTGCACAATGGAATGAAATGATTACCGACCCGACCCAGCGGATTGGCCGCCCTCGCCAGCTCTATACAGGGCCTGTCGAGCGTCCTTATAAAGATCTACAATCGCGTTAGGCCTTATCAAATTATTGCCGCATAAATGCAACTGGCTTGGTTTTTAATCAAGCCAGTTTTTTAACGCGCCGATCACCAATTCATCAAATGAACGCGCGCCGCCGGTCAACAGGCTTTTCAGCTCAATCGCCGCTTGTCTTGCACTAGATTTTGCGTTGGCGTCATCGAGACAGTCTAAAGTGGCGGCAGCAAGTGTTTTTCCGGTTGCCGCTTCTTGAAAATAAAAGGGATAAAGCGGACGACCAAGAATGGCATTTGGTAAAATCACCTTATCCAGATCAACCAACCGGCGGCCGATAAAGCCACTGAACGCGCCTGTACGATAACAAGTCACGCCAACGGTTCCGCATAACGCAGCCTGCAAGGTGATCGTGCCTGATGTTGCCATCATCGCATCACTTGTTTGCAATGCAGGTATTAAATCTTTGGGTTGATCAAGAATGGTAACGCCTGTTCCATCAACAAGGCTCTGGATCAGTGGCAAAAGATGCGGCACGGCTGGCAAAACAAAATTCAAATTTGGATCATGCCGTTTGATGATCGCTGCTGCGGCAAGCATTTGTGGCAAAATAAGGCTGATTTCACCGCGGCGACTTCCTGGCAATAATATGATTTTATTGAATTTTTTTTGCGGTTCCTCGCTGTTTTTACCTGCTGGCGTGACAGGCAAAAAATTTCCAAAGGCTTCGGGATGTCCGATAAAATGCGCATCAAGCCCAAATGGTTTGAAATAATCAGGTTCAAATGGAAACAAACACAAAAGGCCATCCATAACAGTGGCAAATTTTTTCGCCCGCCAACGGCCCCAGGCCCACACCGTCGGGGCGACGCAATGGATGATTGGCACCGACCAGCCAACGGCCTTCATACGGCGTTTTAACCGCGACGCAAATCTTACGGCAAACCCCTTATTATCAACGGTAAGAACCAGACGCGGCCGTGCCCTTATCACCTGTTCGACAAGATCATCAGCAAGGCGGGATAGCCGCCGATAGGCTGTTAACGCGCCGCCAAACCCCATGACCGATAGCGTTTCCATATCGACCCAAGATTCAAGCCCTTCAGCCTGCATTAACCTGCCACCAACACCAATCCAGTCAGGTTTTTCATAAGCGTTATTCACCGCCCGCATGAGATGGGCCGCCAATTGATCGCCCGATGCCTCACCTGCAAGGATGAAAATTGGTGCTGTCATGATGTGGTGCAGCTATCAATGCCGATCAAAGTAACGCCGTGTGCCGTACATAGAGCCTTGATTGCCGCAATATCATCGGCCAACAGCACCGCATCTGCCTCAACCGCCAAAAGCAACAAACCAGCCTTTGCCGCAGTTTTTATGGTGTTACAGCCGATCACTGGCATATCAAGGCGGGAATCTTGAGCGCTTTTGCTCATTTTAACAAGGCAGGCAATGCCGCCAGTCGGATCAAGGAGCGATGTAGCGCGGGCAATCATGGCATCACTGCCTTCAGCCGCTTCAATTGCGATCACGCGGCCATTTTGGACGATAACCGACTGCCCAACATCATGCGTTCCCAACGCGGCAAGAATGGCGGCGCCAAGGGCTATTGCCCCCGTAGCTTGCGCATCAGGCTTATCACCTGCGACAAGACCCAAAGGCATTTTGCGATGTGGTAGAAAGGCGTCAACCGCCATGGTTTCAATCCCTTTTTCGGCAAAATAAGTCGCCACATGGCGAAGCGCATTATCATCACCCTTGGTCATCATCTTACCAAGCAGTTTCACCCCGTCAAAATCAGGTCTTAGCGCCGCCATTGATGGCCATGAGACCTTGCCAACCATGACCAGTTTTTCAATATTATGCTGACTCATGATCGTGCGGGTTTCACCAATTGCGCCAAGGCGAATTGGCGTGGACTGATAAGCGGAAAAATCAGCGTCGGCTTGTCCTTTTATAGGTAGGACCAAAACATCAAAGCCGCCCGCAATTGCCGCGGCGGCAACCTCAATCGGCAATTGGCCCTTTCCGGCGATAATAGCAAGCCGTGTCATGTCCTTGATGAACCCTTTTTGGCAATTCTGCCGCGCTTATGCCCTTTTAGCGTTTAAATGACTGGCAAACACCATTGCGGCCAGCATTATCGATAAAATCAAACAGAAGATCAAATTCTGACTGGCCAGAAAAATGAGCCCTTACATCCTGTAACCGACTTGCAAAAAGCCCGTTTCCCCGAATCAACTGGCGGAAAAGATCGCGCAATGCAGTGACCGTCTTTGGGGCAAAGCCGCGCCGTTCAAGCCCAATGACATTGATCCCACTAAGCCGCGCCCGGTTCCCAGCGGCGATGCAGTAAGGGATGATATCGGCATCAACAAGACTATGCGCGCCAACCATTGCATGTGGCCCAACGCGGCACCATTGCTGAACCGCCGCAAAACCACCAAGCATTACATGATCGCCAATCTTTACATGCCCACCAAGCGAGGCGTTATTGGCAAAAATAACGTTATTGCCAACAATACAATCATGCGCCACATGCGCACCCGCAAAGAACAAACCATGATCACCAACAATCGTTTCCATTGCGTCAATAGCCGTTCCCGGATGCATGGTCACATGTTCGCGAATGACGCAATTTTTACCAATGACCAAACGTGAAGGCTCATTTTCATAGCGCGTATGCTGCGGCGCGCAACCAAGCGCGGCAAATGGGTAAACCTCGCACCCTGCCCCAAGTGACGTATGGCCCTCGATCACGACATGACTATGAAGATGGGCCCCGTCACCGATAACGGCGTTTTCACCAATCACACAATAAGGCCCAATTTTGACATCAACGCCGATCTTGGCTTTTGCTGCGACAATTGCAGTTGAATGAATTGTTTGCGTCATTGCCTAGCGATCCGGATCAACGATCATCGCGCCAAATTCGGCTTCGGCAACAAGCTTTCCCGCCACTTTCGCCGTGCCGGTAAATTTCCAAAGTGGGCCTTTGGCTGCGGTTTTAACAACACGCATTTCAATCACGTCACCAGGTCTTACCGGCTGGCGAAAACGGGCTTTTTCAATGGTTGTAAAAAACACCAATTTGCCAGTGGTGAAATCGGGCGTTGTTGCGGCCACCATAACCGAAGCTGTTTGCGCGATGGCTTCAACAATCAACACCCCGGGCATCACCGGAAAATCGGGAAAATGACCGGCAAAATAGGGTTCATTGCCACTAACGGCTTTGATGCCTGTGGCTTCGGTATCAGGGATGATGTTTTCAACCCGATCAATCAACAAAATTGGCGCCCGATGGGGAATCAGCTTTTTGATCTCATCAATATTCAAAACATCAATCGTTTCCGCCATTACCCTGTCCTTTTGTGATCTTCATTGATCCATACATAGTATAAATCTTGTTCAACTTCACTGCTTATTATGATTTGGACGCTTTTGGCGTGCTAAGCCGTCTTAGCGCTGCCTGATCGCGCCAGAACTGGCGCTTTGAAACGGCTGGAAACCCTGCGACCTGATCACCATCTTCGATATCCTTTGTGACACCGCTTCGCGCTGTTAATACCGCGCCATCACCAATTTTCACATGCGGGGCAATGCCAACCTGCCCCCCCATTGCAACGCCTGCTCCGACAGTGACACTGCCCGAAATACCGCATTGACCGGCAATGATAGATCTTTCACCAATTGTTACATTATGGGCGATGTGACACAGGTTATCCATCATCACATGCGCGCCTATCTGGGTATCGCCAAGGCTACCGCGGTCAATCGTGCAACCACAGCCAATCGATACAAAATCATCAATCAGCACAAGGCCGATATGCGGCAGTTTCACGACGCCGTCATCGGTCATTTCAAAACCAAAACCAGCCGCACCAAGCACGCTGCCAGCGCCAATATCAACCCCGTTACCAATCAAACAATGCGACAAAACACTGTTTGACCGGATATGACAATTCTCACCAACCGTAACACCAGCATGCAAAACTGCGCCAGCTTCAATCACGGTTCCCGCTCCGATCACTGTATGCTGCATGATGGTCGCCGATGGATGAATGATGGCGGTTTTGGCGATTTTTGCCAGTGATGAGACACCTGCAGAGCCATGATCAATCGGTGCTGGGGTGACAAGATGCGCCAATGCGCGGGCAAATCCAATGCGCGGTGATGGCACAATCAAGCAGCAATTAGACGGATCAATCATTGGCACGCAAGCTTCATTCGTAATTACAACTGCCGATTTTGCCACCAATGTATTGGCCACAGCCGGATCAGACTGGTAGATCAATGACGACGGTTTTGCTGCGTCAAAGGGCTCAATATCCTCGATTACGATCTTTTCGGGCCCACACAGGTCGGTCGCCTCGATGACCTTGGCAAGCGCGGCGGCCGTCACATCTTTGGCAATTTGGAAGAATGCAGTATTGATGGACATGAAGATACCCTATTGCGCAACCGGTTTCTTGATTTCAACCTCGATGCGGGCGTTTTTGGTGCGTTCATTCAGGCGCGTCAAAACCTCATCCGAAATATTTAGATGCGGCAAAAAAATCACACTCGAATCACGGTTTAAAATCAGGTCAATCTGGCGTTCATTGGCAATCTTTGTCATTACTTCGATCGCCAGTCCACGGATATCGCTCAATGCTTTTTGATAGGCGTTATCAATTGACTGTCTTTTATATTGGATTTCTTTCTGCACCGATGAAACGCGTGCCTGAAAAGCGGTGACAAGCCTGTCATATTCCTCTTTTGCCATAAGCTCACGCTTGGCTAGAAGGTCACGTTCGCTTTGCTGCAATTCCACCTCAATCGCCCGAAATTCATCTTGAAATTTTGCGCGCTGACCATCGAGCAATTCACGAATGCGGTTATTGGCATCAGCGGCGCGTAAAACACCATCTAGATCAACAAGAGCAATTCGTTTCACCTCCATTGATTTTTCTGCCGCTGGCGCGGTTGCGTCAGTCTGCGAAAAGCTAGCCGGCGCGAAACCAACAAAAGCCATCATGCAAATCAACAGGCCGATTGGGGTAAAACGTGTTTTTTTCATCATGCTTATAGCCTGGTTCCGATGTTGAACTGGAAGGTTTTTGCTGAGTCATGCGCCATTTTGGACAGCGGCTTTGCCCAAGAGAATGACAATGGGCCGATGGCTGTCGTCCAGAAGATGCCAACCCCTGCACTTACGCGCATGTCCGCCGCATTTGCCTGGGTTACGCCTGATGGATAATCACTACCCCACAATGATCCAAAATCGGTAAAGACTGTCCATCGAACACCGGTATCCTTATCAAAGCCAAGGCTTGAAACCGCCTCAAAGGAACCAGCATACATTTTGTTGCCGCCAACCGCATCAGACGATCCGGTGTCACGCGGGCCGATACCGCCAGACCCAAAACCGCGAACATCACGGCCACCAAGATTGAAACGTTGAGATTGCGTTACCTTGTCACCAAGACCGGTAACATATCCAAGCTTGCCAGACGCACCAAGAATAACTGATTTAAACAATAATGGCTTGTAATAGGCTGCCGAGAGCTTTGTCCGCAAAAACTTGGCATCACCGCCAAAGCCAGCCAATGTTTCATCCATTTCCAAGTAATAGCCTTCAGTCGGATCAAATCGGCTATCTCTTGTATCTTTCGACAGAATATATTTGAGCGAAGAGCGGAGACGCGTTTTTCCCTCCTCGCCGGTAACTGATGTGGCTTTCGTTGAACCAACCGTTGTTTTGGACTGGCTTAGCTCATAACTCAAACGGTGAAACACATCGCGCGCCGCTGAAAAGCCAACGCCAAATGACAAACCTGTTTGATTGACGGTTGTCTCATCAGATTTGCTCTTGGTTTTAAAGACATCAAAACTGCCTGTTAAATCCCGTCCAAGTAAATAAGGTTCAGTTAAACCTATATTGAAATCTGTTTCAGTACCCGATGTTGAGATAGACGCGCTGGCCCTGCGACCAGTCCCAAGGAAATTGCGCTCGTTAATACCAAAGGACACACTTGTTTTGTCCAATGATGAATAGCCAAGGCCAATTGAAAAATCACCCGTAGACTGTTCTTCGACAGTAACCCTCGTAACCGTTTGCTCGGGGGTTGATCCCGCAAGGGTAGCAACCTTCACATCTCTGAAATACCCAAGATTTCTGACATTTCGGACAGAACGGTCGATTTTTAACTGGTTATAGGCATCACCTTCAACAATTTCAAACTCGCGTCTAATCACGCGATCCATGGTGCGTGCATTATCGACAAACTCGATCCGCTCGACAAAATTGCGGCGCGCCTTATCGATCTTGATGGCAATATCTAATGTTGCTGTTTCTGGATTAGTCTTGATTTCAGGCGTAACATTCACAAATGCATAGCCGAATGACCCCAGCCGAGTTGAAATATCAAGCAGGCCCTGCTCTAAGCTGCGAACGTCGTACCATTTATCATCGCCAAAATCGATGATTTGCCGCAATTCATCTGTATCAATACCACTAATTTCACTAGCAACGCTTACCGTATTAACTTGATAGCGTATGCCCTCATTAACAAGGAAAGTTATGGCAAAACCACTGCGGTCTGGCAGCAGCCCGCCACGAACGCGATCAACGGTAATATCGGCATAGCCACGCGCCAAATAGAATTGTCGCAACAGGCGAACATCATAATCGAGCCGCCCTTCATCATATTTATCATTGGCCGCTAGAAAGGCCCACCAGCGCGTCTCACGGCTGGCGATTGCCTGACGCAACGCCCGATCGCTAAATGATTTGTTGCCCGAAAATGCAATCGAGTTGATTTTGATCAACGGGCCCTCATTGACCTCAAACACCAGATCAACACGATTTTCATTAAGCTGAATGATTTTAGGCTCAATCACCGCAGCAAACCGCCCACCAGCACGATAGACGTCAAGTAGCTGGCGGGTCGCATCCATTGCCACTTTTCGGTTATAAACGCGCCGCGGCTGTACATCGATGACCTCAAGCAAGCGTTCATCCGAAATGACGTCATTGCCCTCAATATTCACCCGATTGATAATCGGGTTTTCAACAACGCGGACAATCAGAACGCTTCCGTCCATATCCAGTTTGATATCCTGAAATAAATTCGTGTCATAAAGCCGCGAAAGCGCGTTGCTTAATGATCCCGGCGATGTCAAATCACCAACACGAACCGGCAAATAGGATTGCACGGTGCCAGCCGCAACACGGCGGTTTCCATCTATCCGAATCTCGGAGATGCGAACAGGGTCTTGTGACACCTGTGCCATACTGGAATCGATTGTCGTGAAAACGAGGAATAACCCCAATATAAAACCACATAGATCATGACGACGCATTGAATTTTCCGATCCCAAGCAAGACAAGCAGAAAAACTATAGACAGCCTGACGGCGTAGCGAAAGCCTAACAATGCCCTAATTGTCAATTTAATCGCCGATTTTACCTTTTAAACCAAAGAGAAACGCGCCCTTTTACCAGCATTATTGAAATAGGCGTATCACATCGGTAACGACAAGAAACAGCGTTAACATCATCAAAATGGCGATCCCGCCCCGCATCAATGCGGCTTGAAACCAGACCGGCAACGGCTTCCCTCGAAGCGCTTCAAGGCAGAAGAAGGTAAGATGACCACCATCAAGCGCCGGAACAGGCAATAGATTAATCAGTCCAAGATTGATCGAAATGACTGCTGTAAGCAGGATAAAGGGAACAAAACCCTGATTCAAAACTGCACCCGAAATTTCGGCAATCCGAACCGGCCCGCCAACCTCGCCCTGCTGCATATTGCCCGTGACAGCGCGTCCAAGGCTTCGCAAAATAACCACAGACATATGAAACGCGTCAGATGATGCCGCTACCACCGCCGCTGTAGGGCCTAGTTTTTGAAATTCGCCAACCGGCGGCGATTTCACCCCTAAAATACCAATATCAATTTGCAATTGTTCATTAAATTGCGCTGCAGGTGTAATGTTTAGATTAAGTTCACGACCGTCACGAAGAATGACAAAGCGTAAATCCTTATTCGGGCTTTCAACAACGAGCCCGCGCATATCATTAAAATCTCTGACCCCAACACCATCAATTTCGATCACCTTGTCACCTGGCTTTAGGCCAGCGCTGGCAGCTGGCATATTTGGCATTACATCGCCAATAACCGCTGGCAGAATCTGTTTTCCAACCGCCATATAGACGACAGCAAACAGGAAAATACCAAGGATGAAATTGGCGATAGGCCCCGCCGCGACAATGGCCATACGCCAGTAAAGTCCGGCATTGCTAAAACTACCCTCAACGCCTTTCCCATCAGCAGATGGCGTGCTGGCGGCATCATCATCACCGCGCATCTTGACATAACCACCAAGCGGAATGGCTGAAATGCGCCACCGCGTTCCCGTTTTGGCCGTCCATCCATAAATTTCAGGGCCAAAGCCGATGGAAAAAACATCGACCACCACACCGGCTTTTCTGGCCACCCAATAGTGACCAAGCTCGTGAAAATAGACCACCGGCGTGATTAACAGTAAAAAGCCAAAAATTAGATCGGTAAAGCCGAGTTCGGGCATAAAATATCCTGTCGTGAGCGGTTGCGAAACTGCATAAATGAGGCGATGCGATTACCCTAAACCAGTTTAGTCATTTTTGAAAACCTAACGCGATGCCACAATTTGCCGCGCATGTTCGCGGGCGGTTTGATCAATCGCGCAAACAGCCTCGATCGTTGTCAAATCACCAATCAAATCTTTGGAAAGACAGGCATCGACAATGCTGGCAATATCCAAAAACCCAATCTTTCCAGCCAAAAATGCATCAACTGCCACTTCATTCGCGGCGTTCAGAACGGCCGGAGCAATCCCTCCTGCCAAAAGCGCCTGACGCGCCAGCATGAAACAGGGAAACCGGTCAGGATCAACCTGTTGAAAGGTCAGATTGGCAATCGCCGCGAGATCAAGCGGTTCTGGCCCCCAATCAAGCCGGTCAGGCCATGCCATCGCATAGGAAATAGGCGTTCGCATATCAGCCCCGCCCATTTGCGCAATGATTGATCCATCGCGGAAATAGACCAGCCCATGAACCGCTTGCTGGGGGTGAATTAACACATCAATCTGGCTTGGTTTGAGGTCAAAAAGCCAATGCGCCTCGATCACCTCTAGCCCTTTATTCATCATGGTGGCGCTATCAACCGAAATTTTCTGCCCCATGTCCCAATTAGGATGTTTTACCGCCGCGGCTGGTGTGATTGAACCAAATTCATATATTGGCAAGGTCAAAAATGGCCCACCTGAAGCGGTAAGGCAGATATGACTCAATGCGGTCATCTGGCCATTCGTCTTATCGGTTGACTGATGCCCTTTCCAGCCATTCCAGCACTGAAAAACAGCATTATGCTCACTGTCAATTGGCAGAATATGGGCGCCTGACAAGATTGCTTGACGGGTGACAACCGCACCTGCCGAAACCAGCGATTCCTTATTGGCGATTGCAACTGTCTGACCAGCACAAACCGCCGCCATCACCGAAGGCAATCCGGCAAGGCCACTGATCCCTGCAATCACCAGATCAACAGGCATAGCCGCGATGTCGCTACACGCCGCCTCGCCAGCCACCAACTGGCAATCAAGCGGGGCTATCAGATCTTTCAGCGCTGCCAGATTTGTCTGGTCATGGATACCAATGATTTTGGGTTTAAATTCATGCGCTAGGGCGGCCAGACGATTAAAATCCTTTCCAGCGACCAATCCATGAACAGCAAAACGGTCAGGATGTTGGCGCACCAAGGCAAGGCTGCTTTGACCAATTGACCCAGTCGCCCCCAAAACCGTGATTTGTTTTACGCCAGCCATATCCAAAACCAATTAAAAACCAAAAACAAACATATAGACTGCAGGAATAACAAAAATATAGCCATCGAAACGATCAAGCATGCCGCCATGGCCGGGTAAAATAGCCCCGCTATCTTTGACATCTAACCTGCGCTTCACCGCCGACTCCATCAGATCACCAGCCTGTGAAAGCCCACCAATCACCACCCCCATAATCATAGCATCGATCAAATCATCAATGCCGAACACAGATGCGACCAGAGATGTTATTGCCATTGCGGCGACAAGCCCACCAACACTTCCCGAAATGGTTTTATTGGGGCTAACACGCGGCCATAATTTTGGCCCGCCGATTTTCCGGCCAACGAAATAGGCGGCACTGTCACAGGCGGCAATGATTGCCGCAAGCGCAACAAGCATAATATGACCATAAGGCTGCGATACCAGCAACCCGCCACTAGCAAGGCAAAGACATAATAAACCGACAAACAGCCCTGCCAGACGGCTGCTAAAAATGCCGACAATGATTGCCGCCACAAGGCCAAAACCCATAAGGGCCAACCCAACATTCATGGTAAAAGCAAGCCCAAGCATCCAATGGGGGAATGATTGAACACTAATCAAAGCCAAAACAAATAGTCCTGCAACCAATGGCAGGCCCGTAATGCGTTTTATCTCAAGCCCCATCAGACAGCCAAGACAGGCAAGGATAACACCAGCAGCCATCTGATCAAACCAGACCAGCGCAACAACAGGAACCAATAGCAACGCACCATAAACCCGACGCAGCGTTCCTGATGATTTGGCTAAATCGGTCAAGCTAGATCACTTTTCACCATATGAAGCTGATGAATTTCATCTGAACTTCCACCAAACCGGCGCTCGCGCTTGGTATAATCACCAATTGCCGCTGCCAGATCTTGTGCGGTGAATTCAGGCCAATATCTATCGCTGAAATGCAACTCGGCGTAGGATAAATCCCACAAGAGAAAATTCGAGATCCGCTGCTCGCCCCCTGTCCGTATTAACAGATCAACCGGCGGCAATACTCTTGTCGAAAGGCGTGATTTCAGCAAATCATCATTTACCTGACTGGCTTTTAGCAAGCCAGATTCAATTTCATGCGCGATTTGCGCGGTTGCCGCCGTAATATCCTGACGCCCCCCATAATCAAGCGCAACGGTCAGGTTTAGACCGGTATTCATTGCCGAAGATTTTTCAACATCACAAATCGCATCTTGAAGATCGACCGAGAACCGATCACGCCGCCCAATGATCCGGAGCCGGATATTATTATCAATCAACGCTTTCGATCGGGTGAGAATAAACCGCTTCATCAAAGACATAAGGCCGTTGACCTCGGCGGCAGGACGTTGCCAATTTTCTGATGAAAATGCAAATACCGTCAACCATTCAATTTTCTGATCAATGGCGGCATGGCTAATCGTCTCCAGCGTATCGGCGCCTTGATGATGACCTCGCAGCACCTCAAACCCATGCGCATGCGCCCAGCGGCGATTGCCATCCATGATGATTGCCAGATGATGTAAATTTTTTGGCATCTTCTCACCTCTTGAAAATTGAACAACGCACAACTTATACTTGCGTTATTTCTTTTTCCTTATGGGAAAGCGCATCATCGACTTTTTTCACAAATTCATCAGTTAGCTTTTGCACCATATTTTCCTGTGTATGGCGATCATCCTCAGAAATCAGGCCTTCTTTTTCTGCTTTGCGCGCGGTTTCAATGCCATCACGGCGGATGTTGCGAATGGCGACACGGCAAGCCTCGGCATAGCGACCAGCGACTTTGACCATATCTTTACGGCGTTCTTCTGACAGATCAGGGATCGGCACGCGGATAAGATTACCTTCGGTTGACGGATTTAGGCCCAAATCAGATTCGCGGATCGCCTTTTCAACCGAAGATGCCATACCAGCATCCCAAACCGAAACAGTCAAAAGCCGCGGTTCAGGCGCCGAAATATTGCCAACCTGATTCATTGGCATTTTTGACCCATAGGCATCAACCATAATTGGCTCAAGCATTCCAGTTGACGCACGGCCAGCCCGAAGCCCCATAAATTCGGTGTGAAGGCTTGCCAGACTTGCGTCCATGCGGCGCTGAATATCATCAATATCAAGTTCTGCCATGGTTATTTCCTCTATCTCAATCAGGTGGGCATGCCCTAGTTAATCAATTATTTGGGTTAGGAAACGATGGTGAATCGTCCTTCATGTTTGACAACACGCTCAAATTCACCGGGCGTTTCAATGGAAAATACTAGAATGGGAATATTATTTTCGCGTGACAAGGCAATCGCTGATGCGTCCATGACGCGCAAATCATCGGTTAGCACCTGCATATAGCTAACCCGATCATAGCGTTTGGCATCTTTATTCTTTTCTGGATCATCGGAATAAACACCATCAACCCTTGTGCCTTTCAACAAGGCCTGGCAATTCATCTCAGATGCGCGCAATGCTGCTGCGGTGTCAGTTGTGAAAAACGGATTGCCGGTTCCGGCGGCAAAAATAACCACCCGTCCCTTTTCAAGATGGCGGGTGGCGCGGCGCCGGATATACGGCTCGCATACGGCACTAATCGTTAAGGCCGATTGGACCCGAACCGGCACATCAATCTGTTCAAGCGCATTTTGCATGGCAAGCGCATTCATCACTGTTGCCAGCATGCCCATATAATCGCCGGTGGCACGTTCCATACCGGCAGCGGCCCCAGACATGCCGCGGAAAATATTGCCGCCACCAATGACGAGACATACCTCGACACCTGTGGCGACAACGTCTTTGACCTGCTGTGCGACGGTTCCGACCATTTCGGGATCAATGCCATAGGGAAGCTTTCCCATAAGCGATTCACCGGAAATTTTTAGCATCACCCGCTTATAGACATGAGGTGATACGGGCTTGGACGGTTTTGTCACTGGCAGATTACTCCCTTTGGTAGGTTGATATCCGAAGCCGATTTATGATAGCTGCGCAGCAACCTCGGCAGCAAAATCAGATTCCTCACGCTCGACACCTTCACCAAGATTAAACCGGACAAATGCCTTTAGCGCAATATCAGCGCCTGCATCTTTTCCAGCTTTTGCAATCACGTCGGCAATGCGTGTTTCGCCATCGATCACCGAAGTCTGCTCAAGAAGCACAACTTCTTGATAATATTTCTTCATCCGGCCTTCGACCATCTTTTCGGCGATTTCTTGTGGCTTGCCAGATGCTTTGGCCTGCTCGATCAAGACGTCGCGTTCGCGGGCGACAGAATCGGCATCGAGATCTTCAACTGACAGGCTGGCAGGTGATGTCGCCGCAATATGCATCGCAATCTGTTTACCAAGCGCAGTCAGAGCCGCCTCATCGGCGGCTGATTCCAACGCGACGAGAACACCAATACGGCCAAGGCCATCAGCAGTTGCATTATGCATGTAAGGCACAACCGCACCATTGCTGACTTCAAGAACCTGCATACGGCGCAAAGACATATTCTCGCCAATGGTCGCAATCTTCTGGGTCAATTCGTCAGCGACATTGCGGCCAGTTCCTGGAAAATCGAGTGTTTTCAGGCCACCAATATCAGCCGCGTTCAACGCCAGTTCAGCGAGGGCTGATACAAAGCCCTGAAATTCACTGTTGCGTGCAACAAAATCAGTTTCAGCGTTTAATTCAACAACAGCACCTTTCGTGCCAGCAACCGAAATACCGACAAGGCCTTCAGCCGCAACACGGCCTGACTTCTTGGCAGCAGCGGCAAGACCTTTTGTGCGCAGCCAATCAACCGCCGCATCCATATCGCCACCAGTCTCACCAAGGGCTTTTTTACAATCCATCATGCCTGCGCCAGATTTCTCGCGCAGTTCTTTTACCAGAGCAGCAGTCACACTCATCTCATCGTTCCTTATATCAAAGACAAAATTGATGGCGTTTGACCGCCATGTCGTAAGTTTCAAACCCGGCCAACAGGGCGCATGCCCTGCTGGCAGGATTGTGATTTAGGCGCTAGCAGGCGCGTCGTCGGCTGGCGCAGCTTCGGCCGGGGCAGCTTCGACAGGTGCAGCTTCGGCAGGTGCAGCTTCGACAGGTGCAGCTTCAAGCGCAGGCTCGACTGGTGCCTCAAGGGCCTCACCAGCATCGCCACCTGTTTTCATCAATTCGGTTTGCAAACCATCCAAAACCGCAGCTTGAACAAGTTCACAATAAAACGTAATGGCGCGCATGGCGTCATCATTGCCCGGAATCAAATAGTCAACACCATCAGGATTAGCATTGCTATCAACAACCGCCACAACAGGAATGCCAAGACGATTGGCTTCTTGAACGGCGATGGCTTCTTTGTTTGTGTCGAGGATGAACAGCATATCAGGAATGCCGCCCATTTCCTTGATACCACCAAGCGTCCGCTCGAGCTTTTCCTGCTCGCGGGTGATTTGCAGCGCCTCTTTTTTGGTCAGCTGGTTGATTTCACCGCTTTCAAAGCGGCTTTCAAGCTCACGCAAACGGCGAATTGATTGTGATACTGTTGTCCAGTTGGTCAACATACCGCCAAGCCAGCGATGATTGACGAAATACTGGCCACAATTCTGCGCTGTTTCAGCAATTTTTTCAGCCGCCGCACGTTTTGTTCCGACAAACAAGACCCGACCACCGCGTGACGTGACATCACTCAAGGCTTTCAATGCCGCATGCAGCATTGGTTGGGTTTGCTGAAGATCAAGGATATGCGTCTTGTTACGCTCGCCAAAGATGAATGTTTCCATCTTCGGGTTCCAACGACGTGTGCTGTGACCAAAATGAACGCCTGCTTCAAGCATTTGGCGCATTGTAAATGTAGGGAGAGCCATTAAGTTTACTCCTGTTCTCCGGTTGAACCTCCATGAGGGAAATGAAAGGCTTATGCCCTCACCGGATGGCCCATCACGCAGAATTTGCTGCGTGGGGGCCGCCCCCATGTGTGAATTAGGCTGGGTGATACTATCAACCTGCCGAAAAATCAAGCCTTACCCGCCAAAAATGACGATATTTCCCAAACAGACGAACCGCTGGCAGATTGCCACTATAATTCGCGAACATTCAAAATTCCGGGCATGCGCCGCAGTTCCTGCCGCAAATCACCACTTAGTTTGAAACGACCCGGAAGCCCGATACAGACTTCCTGTCCCTTGACGATCAGCTGGATTTTGACCTCAGCCTTACCAGGCCCGTCTGATTTCAAGGCTTCTTTCAATGATTTCAATGGCTTTTCATCCTGTACCCACAACGCCACGCCGCCATGCCAAGCGGCAATGGCATCATCAAGCAGCTGAACGCGAGCGGCCAGCAGGCGCGGCCCGTTATCTTCCACCTTCAAATTAGCTGAAATCAGCAATGGCTTTTCCGAATCAAGAAGATCATTTGCCTCGGCGAGAACATCCGAAAAGAAGGTCACTTCAAAAACGCCGGTTTGATCGGTAAATTGAATAAAGGCGAAACGATTGCCGCGTTGCGAGACACGCACCTGTTTGGCGGTCACGGAACCGGCAAGATTGACGCGTTGCGGTGCGCGCCCTGCCTTAACCAAATCATTTAAAGCCGCATGCGATGTAACCCGAAGCCGCCCAAGCTGGCTGGCATAGCTATCAAGCGGGTGCGCTGATAAATACAGACCAAGCGCGTCAAATTCCTCTTTCAGGCGATCCATACCCGCCCAATCAGTCGTTTCACGAAGGCGAATACTGTCATCAATCACATCAGAGTCACCACCAAATAGGCTAACCTGATTTGATTCGGCTTCGCGGCGCATTGCGTCGGCATGTGATAGAATCAGATCCATATTTTCAATTAATTCGCGGCGATTACCGTGAATCTTATCAAGCGCCCCTGCCCGCACAAGATTTTCCATCTGGCGGCGGTTTACCACCTCACGCGGTAATCTTTGCAAAAGATCTTTCAATGAGGTGAAAGCACCATCGGCTTTTCGGATTTCGGTCAGGCGGCTCATCGCCTCGGCACCAACATTTTTAATCGCCGACAAGGCATAGCGAACCGCCAATTCCGGCGCACCGTCAACCGAGACGGCTTCTTCAACAGCAAATCCTGATGATGATTTATTGATATCAGGCGGCAGAACACCAATGTTTTTTTGCTGACATTCTTGCCGGAACACCGCCAGCTTTTCGGTATGACCCGCATCAAGTGCCATCGAGGCAGCAAGGAACTCAACAGGGTAATTCGCTTTAAGATAGGCCGTTTGATAGGATACTAGCGCATAGGCCGCCGCATGCGATTTGTTAAAACCATATCCAGCAAAAGCGGCAATCTGTTCAAACACATCCGATGCCAATTGTTCGGACAAGCCGTGTTTTGTTGCGCCAGTGATGAAAATCTGTCGCTGTTCATCCATTTCCTCTTTGATCTTCTTACCCATCGCACGGCGCAGAATATCGGCCGCACCAAGCGTGTAATCAGCAAGAACACGCGCCGCCTGCTGAACCTGTTCCTGATAGATCATAATGCCATAGGTTTCGGCCAGAACCGGTTCTAGATCAGGATGCATATAGGTGATTTGTGATGGGTCGTGCTTTCGCGCAACATAATCTTTGATATTTTCCATCGGGCCCGGGCGATACAGCGCCACAACAGCGATAATATCTTCAAACCGGTCAGGCTTTAGCCCGCGAAGCACGTCACGCATCCCACTGGATTCCAGCTGGAACACGCCAACCGTGTCACCATTGGACAGCATGTCAAAGGTCAGCTTATCGTCAAGCGGGAGTGCGCCAAGATCAAGTTCAATGCCCCGATTGCCAATAAACTCAACAGCTCTTTGCAAAACAGTTAGGGTTTTCAGGCCCAAAAAATCGAATTTGACAAGGCCAGCCTTTTCAACCCATTTCATATTGAATTGCGTCACCGGCATATCCGATCGCGGATCACGATAAAGCGGCACCAGCTCGGCAAGAGGCCGGTCACCGATCACCAGACCCGCCGCATGGGTCGAGGCGTGACGATAAAGCCCTTCAAGCTTCATCGATACATCGATCAAATCGGCAACTTGCTCATCATCACGGCGCTGTTTGCGCAATTCTTCTTCAGACGCAACCGCTTGGGCAATCGTTGTTGGTTTGGCGGGGTTATTGGGAATCAGCTTTGCAATCCGGTCAACTTGACCATAGGGCATTTCAAGAACACGCCCCACATCACGAAGCGCCGCACGCGCCTGCAATGATCCAAAGGTGATGATTTGCGCAACCTTGTCATGCCCATATTTATCTTGAACATAGCTAATCACCTCGTCGCGCCGATCCTGACAAAAATCGATATCAAAATCAGGCATCGAAACACGCTCAGGATTCAAAAACCGTTCAAAAAGCAGGCCCCATTTCAAAGGGTCAAGATCGGTAATCAACAATACCCATGCTACTACCGAACCAGCACCCGAACCACGGCCCGGCCCAACCGGAATATTCTGCGCCTTCGCCCATTGAATAAAATCGGCAACGATCAGAAAATAGCCCGGAAAACCCATTTGTTTGATCACATTCAGCTCAAAGGCCAATCGGTCAAAATAGGGTTTTGCGATCATCTCGCGGGCCGCCTCATCCATGCCGTCTTCGTAAACATGGCGCTGCAGACGGCTTCGCAATCCAGCTTCGGCCTGCGCGGTTAATTCATCTTCTTCACTGCGGCCATCGGCCGATTCAAAAGGTGGCAAGATCGGATCACGCTGCCTTGCCATTGTGCTACAGCGTTTGGCGACCACCAATGTATTTGAAATTGCCTCTGGAATATCTTTAAACAATTCAGTCATTTGCGCAGCAGTTTTAAAGTAATGCTCTGGCGAAAAACGCGGTCTATTTGTTTCAGAAAACTTACGGCCAGTGCCAATGCAAACCAGCGTGTCATGCGGTTGGCTCATTGCTGCATTTTCAAACCGGCAGTCATTTGTTGCCACTAAAGGCAGGCTTAACCTATCGGCAATTTCCAAAAGATGCGGCTCGGCCGTACGTTCAATGCCAAGGCCGTGACGCTGTAATTCAATATAAAACCGATCACCAAAAATCGCCGCAAGTCGGTCAGCGCGTGCCGCCGCCAGTGCCGGCCTGCCATCACCAGCAGGCGCGCCAACAAAACCGGCCAAGGCACCGCCACTTAAGAGGATTAGCCCTTGGGCATGCGCCTCGAGATCATCAAGCGAACAAGACGGGTCATGAACCGCATCAGCTTCAAGCAATGTTTTTGATAATAATTTCGACAGATTTGTGTAGCCAAGGTCGGTTTGCGCCAAAAGCACAATTTCGCCCTGCCCTTGCGTATCTTCAAGATTTAGCTGGGTTCCCATGATTGGCTGGATGCCAGCACCGATAAGCGTTTGGGCAAATTCCAACGCGCCAAACATATTATTTGTATCGGTAATTGCCGCTGCGGGCTGGCGATCATCGGCAATCAGTCCCGAAAGGCTTTTGATTCGCAATGTCGATTCGGCCAGCGAATAGGCACTATGCAGTCTAAGATGGACGAAATTGGCTGGCATCACAGGCTTTCGGCAATGAATGAGGCGTGCCAAAACACTACCCCAAAGTCAGCAGGTAAAGCTAGCCAATTGAGATGATTTTACCGTCACTGATGGTCAGAATCGAATCCATATTCAAGGCCAATTGCTGGTTATGTGTGACTACCAATGCTGCCGTGCCGGTTGCCCGCGTAATGGTCGATAAATGATGAAACACGTCTTTTGCCGTATCAGGGTCAAGATTGCCAGTTGGCTCGTCAGCAAGCAATACCCGCGGGGCATTTGCCACTGATCTGGCAATGGCCACACGTTGCTGCTCACCACCCGATAATAGCCCCGGCCTGTGATCCGAGCGCGCTTGCAATCCGACCATCGCCAGCAATTGTTCAGCGCGTGTTGCCGCCTCATTCCGATCAAGCCCGTTCAGCATTTGCGGAATCATCACATTTTCAAGCGCCGAAAATTCTGGCAAAAGACGATGAAACTGGAACACAAAACCGATATGACTTCGGCGCAGATCGCCCCGCTTGGCACGGCCAAGCTTGCCAGCATCGACACCATCAATCAAAACCTCACCTGCGTCAGGGCGTTCCAAAAGGCCAGCAATGTTCAGCAATGTTGATTTTCCCGAACCTGACGGGCCAACAAGCGCTTTCATTTCGCCCGCGCGAACCGAAAGGCTGGCATCGGTCAGCACATCCAGCTTGACCGTGCCTTGAAGATAGCTTCGCCGAACATCGCGCAATGCCAGCAAGGGCGCTGGGGTCTTCATGTCCAATGGATTATTCATAGCGCAATGCCTCAGCCGGCGCGATCCGCGATGCCCGCCATGCCGGATATAGGCTGGCAAGGAAGGATAGGCCAAGTGCCATTAGCACCACCATCAATACTTCTTGCGGATCAACCTTGGCTGGCAGGTTCGACAGGAAATAGATTTCAGCGGCAAATAATTCGGTTCCTGACAGGCTTTCGATGGCCTGTTTAATCGTATCAATATTCCAACAAAACAGCATCCCAACGACGGTTCCGGCAAATGTGCCGACAATGCCAATGCTTGCCCCTGTCATCAAAAAGATCCGTATAATACTGCCGCCACTAGCGCCCATTGTGCGCAAAACCGCAATATCGGCATTCTTTGAGCGAACAAGCATGATCATCGACGAAATAATGTTAAAGGCCGCGACAAGGATAATCAGCGTCAGAATCAAAAACATCACATTGCGTTCGACCCGAAGCGCATTCAGGAAACTGCGGTTTCGTTCAATCCAGTCAAAAACCCGCAAATCGGCTCCAACAACCTGTCTTACCGATTGACGAAGCGTCGCAATCTGTTCGGGGTTTGATACATAGATTTCAAGGCCGGAAACGCTTTTCTCATAGCCAAGAAAGGCTGCTGACAGATCAAGAGGCATAAACACAAAGCTGGAGTCATATTCATACATGCCAACATGAAACACGCCGGCAATTTTGAATTTGCGTCGCGTTGGCACCGTACCAAATGCCGTGGCTTTGCCCTTGGCGGTTGTCAACGTTAGGCTATCGCCGGCCTTAACACCAAGCTTGAACGCCATCTCACGGCCAATCAGAACGCCATTTTCATCGCGAAACCGGTTGATATCGCCCTCATCAAGCGAATCCCAAAGTGGTTTACGAACAGCCAAATCCGACCAGCGAACGCCGCGCACCACGGCACCAATGCTGACACGGTTCTGGGTCGCCATGACCTGTCCTTCGATTTGCGGCGTGACCGCAATCACATCAGGCATATCAGTGATTTTCAGGGCAAGCTGGTCAAAATCGGCGATGCCACCTGCCTGACTCGAATAAACGGCAACATGACCATTTAGCCCCAAAATGCGGCCAACCAATTCGGCGCGAAACCCGTTCATCACCGACATGACAACAATTAATGTAGCAACGCCAAGCGTGATACCGGCAAGTGAAAACCAGGCAATGACCGAAATAAACCCTTCGGCGCGGCGCGATCGCATATAGCGAAACGCTAGCATCCGTTCAACCGGAGAGAAAAAATACCGCATTAAACCGCCCTTTTAGCCCTTGTCAGGTTCCTGCCAATTTTGGCTTTATATGCTTGGCCTATGATTTGGCACAAACCATGGTCAAAGCAACCTCAGGAGACACTTCCTTGGTTTCACCAGTTTTGCGCCGTTTCACCTCAACCACGCCATTGTCCATACCGCGTGGCCCAACAACAATCTGCCACGGAATACCAATCAAATCCATGGCCGCAAGCTTTGCCCCTGGCCGTTCATCACGATCATCAATAAGCGGATCACATCCCGCCACGGCAAGCGCGTCATATAATGACTGGCTGGTGGCATCACAAACCGCATCGCCCGGCTTTAGATTCACAACGGCAACGCCGAATGGTGCAACCGAATCAGGCCAGATAATGCCTTTTTCGTCGTGGCTTGCCTCGATAATGCCGCCAACAAGGCGCGAAACGCCAATGCCGTAAGACCCCATATGAACCGGTACATTTTTGCCATCAGGCCCAGAGACCACCGCGCCCATTGCCGCCGAATATTTGGTGCCGAAATAAAAGATATGACCAATCTCGATGCCGCGCATGGTCATCAAATCGGCATCCTCTACCGGACAGGTCGCAGCATCATGCTTTTCATCAGCCCGCGCATAGATTGATGTGAATTTATCAACAAAGGGCTGCAAATCGGCGTCATAATCAATTTCGGCAAGCAGATCGGCCTTTAACCAGTCTTTGTGGAAATAAACGCCGCTTTCACCCGTTTCGGCCAGAATGATGAATTCATGGCTCATATCGCCCCCGATCGGGCCAGTGTCGGCCTCCATCGGAATCGCCGTCAACCCCATCCGCGCAAAGGTTTTCAGATAAGAAACAAACATCTTGTTATAGGCCGTGCGCGCGCCATCAGCATCAAGATCAAAAGAATAGGCATCTTTCATCAAAAATTCACGGCCGCGCATAATGCCAAAACGAGGCCGAACCTCATCGCGGAATTTCCACTGTATATGATAGAGATTCAGCGGCAGTGCCTTATAGCTGCGGACATGCGACCGGAAAATATCAGTGACTTGTTCTTCATTTGTTGGCCCATAAAGCATATCGCGGTCATGCCGGTCTTTCACGCGAAGCATTTCCGCGCCATAATCGTCATAACGTCCTGATTCCTGCCAGATTTCAGCTGGTTGCAAAGTTGGCATCAAGATTTCCAAAGCGCCTGAACGATCCTGTTCTTCACGAACGATCGTGGCGATCTTGTCAAGCACACGCTTGCCAAGCGGCAACCATGAATAGATTCCGGCACTCGATTGCTGGATCATGCCCGCGCGCAGCATTAGGCGATGCGAGGCGATTTGTGCCTCTTTCGGGGTTTCTTTTAGAACCGGCAAAAAATACTGACTTAAACGCATCGGGTTTCCTTTTATGAAGATGGCGCAATCACATATAACCGATTGGCCTGACCGATATCCTGACGATGAAATAGACTGGTCAAATTAGGATGAGAATATCATTAACACAAGGGCGGCAAGCCGTCTTTGTCAAAAAGCGCATCCAATAAAGCCGCATCAACAAGCGCAAGGCTGTTTGGTGACCATTTTGGCGCATTATCCCGATCAACCAGAACGGCACGAACGCCTTCGATATAATCGGCACGTCGAATCATGCGCATGGCAAGATGGTAATCAAGCGTTAGCGCCGCACGAATATCGGTAATATAATCGGCCATCTGCAACAAACGCCAAAACAGCTTGATCGAGACTGGACAACGCGTGGCAAACGCCGTCACAACATGATGAACCAATTTATCATTCGGCCGCATCAATGCCAGATCTTCGGCACGCTCCTGCATCTGTTCAGGGGTTGCATCGCCGCCAAAAATACGATCAATCAGCGGCATATGATGGTTTAAGGCTGGCACGCCCGGATCCATTTTAAAACCAGCAATCACCTGATCTATTTCAGATGCTGCACAATCAAGAAGTGATTGTTTCAAATTTGCCATCTGGTCAGATGCGACCATTGATGTGGCAAGACCAAGCATCATGCAATCAGCGCCATTGATGATATATCCGGTCATGCCAAGCAAACGGGCAACCGGCAAAGGACAACGCCCAAGAAACAGGCTCGCCCCGACATCAGGAAACAGGCCAATGCTGGTTTCAGGCATCGCAAAGCGTGTCGTCTCGCTCATGATGATATGCGTGCAATGTTCTGCAAGGCCAGCGCCACCACCCATAACAACACCATCACAAAGGGCAATAATCGGTTTGCCAAATTCGGCAATGGCCAGATCGACCAGATACTCACCCCGAAAAAAAGCATCCGCTTCGTCAAAACCACTGGTCAAAATGGTTTCGCGTGCCTGCCGGATGTCGCCGCCAGCACAGAAGGCGCGCGGCGCACTGCTGGCAATCACAACATGGCTTATCGCTGGATCATCACGCCAGCCAAGCAAAATCTGTCGCAAATCAGTGACCATTTCGGCGGTCAGCGCATTCAAAGCCTTAGGCCGATCAAGCGTGACAAGACCGGCACTGCCAATGACGTCGAAATGAATGTGCGCCTGTAGCATTGCAGAAACGTTCCCAGATCGTTATGAATAGGTGGTTTTTCAGATCAATAACGGATTAAACAGCCCATGAGCCGAGGTCAATACCCTTCCACAAGGATGCGGCGTAACCGGATGACCGCATTTTCGCGTCGTCTTGTTGCCGAAACCCGCCTTGATACCGCCGATCTTATCTGGCCTCTTTTTGTGATTGAGGGACAGAACATCGCCGAGCCGGTTGATGCCATGCCCGGTGTTTTCCGCCATTCGATTGATCAGCTTTTGCAGCAGGCGGCCAAAGCGGTTGAATTAAAGATACCCGCAATCGCCATTTTTCCGTCGATTGACGCAGCCTTAAAAGATGAAACAGGCAGTCTTGCCCGCGATGGTGATAATCTTGTCTGCCGCGCGGTCAGTGCCGTCAAAGCCGCCTTCCCTGATCTTGGTATTATTTGTGATGTAGCGCTTGATCCCTTTACCTCGCATGGACATGACGGCCTGCTGGATCAGGACGAAATTCTAAATGACGAAACCATTGCGGTTTTATGTGAACAGGCGGTGCATCAGGCAAATGCCGGATGCGATATCATCGCCCCATCAGATATGATGGATGGCCGCGTTGGCGAGATCCGTACTGCGCTTGATGCTGCCGGACATCAAAATGTGCAAATCATGGCCTATGCCGCAAAATATGCATCTGGATTTTACGGGCCGTTCCGCGATGCGGTGCGGGCTGGTGCGTCGCTTGGCAAGGCTGGAAAATCGACCTATCAAATGGATCCGGCCAATAGCGATGAAGCAATGCATGAAATCGCGCTTGATCTTGCTGAAGGCGCCGACATGGTCATTGTCAAACCGGGGATGCCCTATCTGGATATTCTGGCGCGTGCCAAGGCCGAATTTGGCGTGCCATGCATTGCCTATCAGGTGTCTGGCGAATATTCGATGCTATGCGCGTCATTTGACAAGGGCTGGCTTGATCGTGAACGCACCATTCTCGAAGCAATGACCTGTTTCAAACGCGCGGGCGCCGATGCTGTTTTGACCTATTTTGCTCCTGAAATTGCGATGATAATCCGGCGCTAGGGGCGCTGGGTCTCCCCCATCAAAAACCATTGCCAAAACATGCCATGGCAAATTTGTTTATAATCGGTCGTTGTCAGGCCATCACCGCCCAACCTATGCAGATAGACAACGGCTATATTCCAGTTTTACTGGTATAAATACGCAAATGAAGGTCATAATATTGACAAATTATAAGGTGGCAGTGATCCGTTTCACTATGCCTGTAAATGCATTAAGGACATTTGTTTGCCAAGTGGGGGATTTACATTATGGCAGTAACGGCCGATCAGATTAGAGACACAGCCATCCGGCTGGACGGGCAAATCATTCGCACGCCAATGCTTGAAGCGCCAATGTTGTCGCGCAATTTAGGCTGCGACTTGTTTTTGAAACTGGAATGTCTTCAGCATACATCATCATTCAAAGCGCGTGGCGCGCTCAATGCGATGCTTGGGTTGAACGATGAACAACGTCGGCTGGGTGTCATTGCCATGTCGGCAGGCAATCATGCACAAGCGGTGGCCTATCACGCCGAACATATGGGCATTCCAGCAACCATCGTCATGCCAGCGCAAACCCCCTTTGCCAAAGTGGCTCGCACCCGCGCCTTTGGTGCCAAGGTGGTTCTTGAAGGGCGCAACCTCAATGAATGCGAAGGCACGGTGAACGCGCTTATTCAGGAACATGGCCTGACTCTCATTCACCCTTATGACAATGAATTGGTCATGATGGGACAAGGCACTGCTGGTCTGGAAATGCTAACTGACCAGCCCGATCTTGATATTCTTATTGTACCGATTGGCGGTGGTGGCTTGATGGGCGGCATTGCCACAATCGCAAGAGATATGCGCCCCAATATTAAAATTTACGGTGTGCAGACCGAGCTCTACCCAAGCATGAAACTGGCGGTTGAAGGCAAAGAAATCACCTGCGGCGGTGAAACCTTGGCCGAAGGCATTGCGGTGAAAAAGCCTGGCGGTGTTACGCTGCCGGTGGTCGATGCATTGGTTGACGAAATTTTACTGGTCAATGAGCGCGAACTTGAATGGGCTGTTGGCGCCTTGATCGAACAGCAACGCGTTGTGTCTGAAGGTGCCGGTGCTGCTGGCATTGCCGCAATTCATGCAAATCCGGCCCTGTTCGCTGGCAAAAAGGTTGGCGTGGTGATCTGCGGCGGCAACATTGACCCGCGCCTGCTTGCGTCGATCCTGAACCGCAACATGGCCGTCGATGGCCGGATTGCACGCCTGCGTATTGATATTTCCGACGAACCGGGGATGTTGGCGGCAATTTCGACAACGATTGGCAAATGTGGCGGCAATATTGTCGAAATCTATCATCAGCGTCTTTTCTATGATGTACCGGCAAAACTGGCCAAGATCGATGCGGTGATCGAAACGCGTGGGCCAGATCATGTTGACGAAATTATCGCGGCGCTTCGGGCTGCGCATTTTCAGGTTCGCCAACTCGACGATAGCGCCAGTTAGGAAAAATTACCTGATTTGCATATGATTGACCTTGATTTGGGCTTTGCCTTTTGGGCAATCTATAAAGATGGATCAGGACAAACGGCTTCATCGCAAAATTCCGCTGCCCATGCGCCTTAGCATGCGAAGTGACTGCCCTTATATTGCGGGGCAGACCGAACAGCGTATTGCCGTTGATATTTCCCTTGATCCGCATTGCCATGATGGGCTTGCCCGCGCTGGATTCCGCCGCGTTGAAAATTGGGTCTATCGACCAGCTTGTCCAAATTGTAACGCCTGTTTGCCATGGCGCGTGGATGTTGCGGCCTTTAAGGCCAGTCGAAATATGACGCGCATTCTCAAGAAAAACAGCGACCTTACCCGCAGCATCACAAGACCTGATCCAACCAATGCGCATTACCGATTATTCAAGGCCTATGTTACCAGCAGGCATGATGATGGCCAGATGGCGCGCATGGATCATGATGATTTTACCAGCATGATTAATAACAGCCCGATCGAGACAGTTCTGGTTAGTCATTACGACGCTGATGATCGCCTTGTCGGCAGCATTCTTGCTGATTTCCAATCTGATGGGTTGAGTGCCGTTTACAGTTTCTTTGATACCGAACAGGCCGAACGATCATTGGGAACCTATATGGTTCTTGATCTTCTGGCCATTGCCAAGGAATTGTCACTTGATTGGCTGTATCTTGGCTATTTCGTGAAGGGAAGCCGAAAAATGGCCTATAAAGAACGTTTCAAGCCTGCCGAAATTTTTGATGGTGGCATTTGGAAACCTGCCGACAAGGTTGTTCGCGCGTCATGAACAACCACGCCAAACAATAGGAGACTATCGTGGCAACATCTTTTGAACAATTGCGCCAGGATAACCAATTTGGCGTTCGTGCCAAAATCCGATCAGGTGCCTATTGCGATCATACATCAGGGCTGGCCAATGGCTTTTTGCAGGCAAATCTTGTCATTCTTGACCAATCATATGCACTTGATTTCATGCGGTTTTGCCAACGCAACCCAAAGCCCTGCCCGCTTGTCGGGGTTACCGATACCGGATCGCCCTATATGCGAACATTGGGCGCAGATATTGATATCAGGTCAGATGTGCCTTCCTATCATATTTATCGTCATGGCGTTCTAGATCGCACAGTGAGCGATATCACTGATTTATGGAACGACCAGATGGTTGGTTTTGCGCTTGGATGCTCATTTACCTTTGAACATGCTTTGATCCGCGCTGGGATTCCAGTTTGGCATATCGATAATGACCGGACGGTACCGATGTTTAAAACCAATATCAAAACCATTGAGTCCGGCCCGTTTTCTGGGCCAATGGTGGTCAGCATGCGCGCCATTCAGATTGATAAGCTAGATATGGTTCGCGCGATTTCATCCAATTTTCCCATGGCACATGGCGCACCAGTTCATTGGGGCGATCCTGCCGATATTGGCATTGCCGATCTCAATGCGCCCGATTGGGGCGATGCAGCGCCGGTTGGTGACGGTGAAATTGCGGTATTCTGGGCCTGCGGTGTAACACCTCAAGCGGCGATTCTTCATGCCAAACCGCCAATATCCATCACGCATAAACCGGGTCAGATGCTTATTACCGATGTTGCTGAAGATGCCGAAATTCCGATTATAAACCCGGCATTTTGATCACCAAATGGCGTTTGCATTGCCTGCCTTTGGCGTATCTTTGCCAAGCACTAGGCACTTAGGCCTCAGGTAAATTTGGCCGGACGCGGAAACCCGTTTGGCGGTAATTTGCCCGAACCGCCCCGCCGTGCCAGCCATGTCGACAAGTCAGGTTCGGTGCGAACCCGTCCACCACCGGCTTGCCAACTCAGCCCTTTGGCTTTGTCAAATACCGTAATATCGGCAAGACCACCATCTTTGAACCGCTGTAGAATAACGCCTTTGCCGCGTCCCATTTCCGGCACTTCTTCAAGGGCGAAAACAATCAATTTCCGGTTCACACCAACCGATGCCACCATATCACCGGCAACGATTGCGCAAGCAACAGCTCGCGCTGATCCCGAAAGATTTAGCACCTGTTTGCCATTACGCGTTTGCGCCACAGCGCCCTGCATATCAACAACAAGGCCATGGCCGGTACTGGCCGCGACAAGCATTTTGCCATCACTGGCACGCAACAGCTTGACTATATCGCTATCTGCGGGCAGATCGACCATCAAACTAACCGGCTCGCCAAAACCGCGCCCGCGCGGCAATTTATCACCTGAAAGCGTGTAAAACCGGCCGTTATCCGCAAAAAGCAAGATTTTGTCAGTGGTTTCAGCATGCAGCACATGCCCTGCTGAGTCGCCTTCTTTATATTTGAAATCGCTGTCAATATCCTGATGGCCGCGCATTGCTCTTATCCAGCCATTTGCCGAACAGATTACGGTAATTGGTTCACGCTCAACCAGAATTTCAGTTGGATCGAAATCAATCTTTGGGGCCTCGGCAAGAACGGTCTTGCGCCGATCAACCTTGATAAAGGTATCTTTCATATCTCTGATCTGACTGGCAATGAATGACCATTGCCTTGCCTCATCACCAAGAAGCGCGTTCAAATCATCCTGTTCGGCCACCAGCTTGTCACGCTCGGTGCGAAGCGCCATTTCTTCAAGCCGTCGCAATGACCGAAGCCGCATATCAAGAACGGCATTTGCCTGATTTTCATTCAGACCAAACCGGCGCATCAATTCATCACGCGGATGATCGGCCTCACGGATGATCGCAATCACCTCGTCGATATTCAAAAAGACGATCAAATAGCCTTCAAGCACTTCAAGACGGTTGGCAATCTTTCCAAGGCGGTGGTGCGACCTTCGCTGCAATACGACGCGGCGATGCGCAAGCCATGCATTAAGCGCCCCGCGCAAATCCATCACCACTGGACGGCCATCGGCATCCAAAACATTAAGGTTCAGCGGAACCCGTACTTCAAAATCGGTAAGTTTGAACAGGCTTTCCATTACCACTTCGGCCTCGAGCCGACGTGATTTCGGTTCAAGAACAATGCGGATATCTTCGGCTGACTCGTCACGAATATCAGCCAGCACCGGCAGGCGTTTGGCCTGCAACATTTCGGCAAGGCGTTCGATCAACCGTGATTTTTGAACTTGATAGGGAATTTCGGTCACGACAATTTGCCATGCACCACCCTTTTCCGTTTCAACTTCCCATTTGGCCCGCACCCGAAACCCGCCACGACCCGTTGAATAGGCGTCTTTGATCGAATCCGCAGGTTCAATCAACAGACCACCAGTTGGAAAATCAGGGCCTTTGACGTAATTCAGCAATGTTTCAATCGACGCATTGGGATGTTTGATAAGATGTAATGATGCATCGGCAAGTTCGATAATATTATGCGGCGGTATCGATGTTGCCATGCCAACTGCAATACCCTGCGCGCCATTGGCAAGAAGGTTTGGAATACCCGCAGGAAGCAAGGTCGGTTCTTCTGATTCGCCATCATAAGTTGGCCGGAAATCAACCGCATCTTCGTCAATTCCATCTAGCAACAGACGCGCAACTTCGGTCATGCGTGCTTCGGTATAACGCATCGCTGCAGCGTTATCACCATCGATATTGCCAAAATTGCCCTGCCCTTCAACAAGGCAATAGCGCATGGCAAATTCCTGCGCCAACCGCACCATCGCATCATAAATCGCAGCGTCGCCATGCGGATGGAATTTACCCATCACGTCACCAACAACACGCGCTGATTTCTTGAAACCCTGACCCGGGTCAAGCTTGAGCTGACGCATCGCAAATAACAGGCGGCGGTGAACCGGTTTTAACCCGTCCCTGACATCGGGAAGCGACCGCGATGTGATGGTCGATAGCGCATAGGCAAGATACCGTTCCGACAGGGCGTCGGAAAACGCGGTCGGTTCAATTCGTCCGCCTGCGGGAATTTCAATATCATCATGCATAAGACAGCCTCATCACTTCATCATTTGCCGTTATAGCGACTGTCAACCATATCGGCTAGACGTTTACGCTGGGCTGGCAGATCTAAATTATGCGCGGCAAAAACACGCTTGGACAGAAAATGGCCGGTCAGGTCTAAACCGGCGACCCAATCATGTTTACCGCAAGAAACGCCGCCTAGAAACATCGGCAAAGCCAGCATCCGGCTGGCGAAGCTGCCGGCATGATGACGCGCCACCGCACCGCCTGATTTTGGGCTGACAAAGGCCAGATCATTGGTCTGACCGCTGGCAACACATCTAGCAAGATCAAGCCGATAACCAACCGCCGCCAACAGCCCCAATTCCCACCGAACATAGCCTTCAACCCAGCCCGCATTATCATCATCTAAGACAATCACATCTAAAAGTGCTGCACTGCCCTCAAAAAGCCCCGGCTGCGCTTCACGTTCGGGAAGCGCCCCATCAAGCAAGGCACACATTGACGCCACACCGGATAATCGCAAAGGCGAGTCCAGCAAAAGCGCCGGTATTGACTGAACCAATTCAATCTGCATTTGGCCCAGCTGCTCGCTTAGCCGCGCCCGCCAGCTAACCCGAACACGGTTTCCGGGTTGCATAATGCCGCGCATCTTTGATGATGCGCCGCCCCGAACCAATCCGGCATGTCGACCATAATCGGCGGTCAAAACCGACACAACAGCACTGCCTTCACCATGAGGGCGAACCGACAGAATAATGGCTTCGGCTTGCCAATCAGGCATTATAATCAAGATCCCACAGGTTATAGCGGGCCGAATCATCCATCCAGTCTTTGCGATATTTCACATGCGAGAACAGATGCACGCGGCGATCAAGCGCTTCTTCCAGCTCTTTGCGCGCGGCGGTGCCAATGCGGCGCATGGTTTGCCCACCTTTACCAAGGATAATGCCACGATGCCCCTCACGCGCAACATAGATGGACAGATGCACTTCAACACTGCCATCGTCGCGATCCTGCCAATTTTCGGTTTCAACAGTCAATTGATAGGGTAATTCTTGATGAAGATTCAAAAATAGCTTTTCGCGCAAGGTTTCCGCAGCCAATAGCCGTAGCGGCATATCCGATAAATCGTCTGGATCAAATAGAAACGGGCTTTTTGGCATTTTGCCAGCAAGCCATGATTTCAGATCGGCAACGCCATTTCCAGTTTCGGCCGACACCATGAAAATGCGCTCAAATTCATAGATTTTAGACATTTCATCGGCGCGTTCCAACAGCCGTTCCTGCGGTGCCAAATCAATTTTATTTAAAACCAGTGATGCCCGTCGTCCTGATGCGGCAAGTTTGGTCAAAATATTACTCGTATCTTCATCAATGAGCCGCCGTGCGCAATCATGCAACAGCAGCAATACATCGCCATCTTCGGCGCCTTGCCAAGCGGCCTGCACCATTGCCCGATCAAGCCGCCGCTTTGGTGTAAAGATACCCGGCGTATCGACAAAAATCATCTGCACATTCTGATGCATGCCAATGCCCCGAATACGGCTTCGGGTGGTTTGTACCTTTGGTGTTACGATCGACACTTTATGACCGACCATCGCGTTCATCAAAGTTGATTTTCCCGCGTTAGGTGCGCCGATCAAAGCCACGAATCCGGCCTTGGTTTCGGTGCGTGACAAATCGGCCGCCTGCGTGGTTTCATTGGTTTCATTGGTTTCGTTGTGATCGGTCATGAACCCGAAGTCCTTTCTTGCAGCAATTCCAGCAAGGATGCTGCTGCGGTTTGTTCGGCGATTTTACGGCTGCCAGCGGTGGCCACGACCGCGTCATAACCCTCTATTTTCACTTCATATGTCATTTGTGGTGCGTGATCAGGGCCAGATTTCGCCAATTGGCGATAGGCTGGCAATCCCAGACCATGCTGCAGGCTCCATTCCTGCAATTTCGATTTGGCATCTTTTTCATTTTGGGCATCGGCGCGGCTATTCAACGGCCAATGCCGGTTCAAAAACTTTCGCGCCGCCTCTAATCCCGCATCAAGATAGATTGCCGCCATCAGGCTTTCGACAACATCGGCCATCACGCCATCATTGCCAGCAATATCCAGCCCACTTTGCGATTTTATATAATCGGCAAGCTGTAGATTCTTGGCAACAACCGCCAAAGTCGACATCCGCGCCTCGCCATGTAGCCGCAAGGATAACGCACCCTCATCATCATGTGGAAAAGCAGCATAGAAATGATCCGCCAGCAAAAGCCCTAGCACGCGATCGCCCAGAAATTCGAGACGTTCATAGCTGTGCGCGGAGTCGATATGACTTGAGTGGCTTAATGCCTCATGCAGGATATTGCGGTCGGCAAATTGATGACCTATCGATGTTTCAAGCGTTGCAAGCGGGTCAGCAGTCATTAAATAATGCCATCTCCAATGCGGCCATAACGAATTGCGAAAGGCCATTTCCAGATTTCCCAGATGCGGGCATTGCCATTATGGCTGAAAAACAGGCGATCGGCCCGACCAACCATATTTTCAGCAGGCACCATCCCAACAGCCGTTGTCCGGCTATCGCGCGAATTGTCGCGGTTATCGCCCATCATGAAATAATGCCCTTCAGGCACCTGATAAACGGCTGTATTATCGTAGGAATCACTGTCTGAACGTTCCTGAATCAAATGCCGCGATCCGTTTGGCAAGGTTTCTTCATAAACCCTGAAACTCATCATTGAATAGCCGTTGGTTGCGGTTGCTTGGCCTAGATAGGTGCGCTCAACCGGAACGCTATTAATATGCAAAATACCACCTTGAACCTGGATTTGATCTCCGGGGAGACCAACAACGCGCTTGATAAAGGCAACGGATGGATCCGTTGGCTGGCGAAACACCGCAACATCGCCACGTTCTGGCTTATCTTCGAAAATCCGACCTGAAAAAGGCGCAATCCCGAACGGAAAGGAATAACGCGAATAGCCATAGGAAAATT